>Ga0302173_10000475_pt1 | contig 21658 bp, 19 predicted proteins | sample I_Fen_N3_1_FD_198785 | JGI IMG/M metagenome (GOLD analysis project Ga0302173, IMG submission 198785) | Peat permafrost microbial communities from Stordalen Mire near Abisko, Sweden - I_Fen_N3_1 | ecosystem: Environmental > Terrestrial > Soil > Wetlands > Permafrost | place: Sweden: Abisko... | reverse complement strand
CTTCAGAATTTAATATATTTCCTTCGGTTGGATTCGAAACAAATCCTGTTTCTACTAATACTCTAGGCATGTAAGCTTTATGAAGTACCATAAAAGGTGCTTGCTTTACTCCGCCCTGACGAAGTTTTTTACCCAATTTATCAAAGTTATCTTCAATTTTACTGGCAAGCGAAATACTGTTATCCAAATATTCTTCTTGCATTAAGGTCAATGCCATCATTGATTCTGGCGAATTTGGATCGTAGCCGTCATATTTACGTTTGTAATCTTTTTCTAACGTAATTACCGAGTTCTCTTTTTTCGCAGCTTCAAGATTTGATGCTACTTTACTCAAACCCATTACATATGTTTCGGTACCATCTGCGGCAGTATTTTTGTTTGCATTACAGTGTATTGACACAAAAATATTAGAATTTGCTCTGTTTGCAATATTGGCTCTTTCGACCAAATCGATAAAAACATCTGTTTTACGCGTATAGATTACATTGACATTTGGGCTTGCTTCTAAAATCTTCCCAACTTTTAGAACAATTGCTAAAGCAATATTTTTTTCAATTCTACCACTGTAAACAGCTCCAAAGTCATGATCACCATGTCCAGCATCAAGTGTTACCTTAAAAACATTTGCCTGACTATAAGCGCAAAAAGACAATATCGTTAGAAAAAAAGTAGATACTACTTTAATTTTGTTAAATCTATTCATAAATCTAAAAGTTAATTTTAATAAAACGCAACTGCTATAATTTTTACAATTGATTATTTTTGACAAAAAATTATATGTAAGTTTGACGTGTCAAAAAACAAGCCATAATTTTACAAAAATAGCATTTAAACCTTTGCATACAAACTTATTTAATATCGTTTTGTTATCATTTATCCTATCCTTAGGATGTGGTAAATTATATTCACAAGAGATAAAAAACAAAAAAAATCCGTTACCAACTGTAAAACAAACAGATAAAACTAAAACGGCAACTACAGACAAAGTTGTAAAACCTGTTACAGACACGATAAAACTCGACACGGTTAAGACAAAAAAGAGCGCTTTGGACGCTGTTACCAAATATAAAGCAAAAGATTACGCGAAATACGACAAGAAAGCAAAAACGCTTACCTTATATAATGAAGCCGAACTTTTTTATAAAGATATTGAGTTAAAATCTGGAATTATAGTTCTAAATCTTGAAAAAGATGAAGTTTATGCAGGTCGTATAAAAGATTCTACAGGAGTTTTAACACAATATCCTAACTTCAAGCAAGGTTCAAATGAAGTTCAACCCGATTCTATTCGTTTTAACTTCAAAACAAAAAGAGCTTTAATTTACAATTCAAGAACAGAACAAGGAGAATTTAAAATCAAAGCCGCCGTAACCAAAAAAGAAAATGATTCTGTTTACTTTCTAAAAGGTGCTCGTTTTACAACTGCAGCCGATATCGATGATCCTGAATATTATTTTAGAACGAATAAAGTAAAATTTGTCCCTAACAAAAAGGTTGTTGTAGGCGTTACTCAAATGGTAATTGCCGATGTTCCTACGCCCTTAGTATTACCTTTTGCTTTTTTCCCTATGAGTCAGGAAAAAAGTATTTCAGGTATCATTATCCCAAGTTATAACGACTCTAATACAAGAGGTTTCTCATTACAAAACATGGGTTATTATTTTGCATTAAGCGATAATTACGACTTAACTGTTCTTGGAGATTATTATACCAATGGTAGTTATGCAATGCGTTTTGAATCGTCTTATGCGAAACGATACAAATACCGAGGAAATGTAAACGTTCGTTTTGAAAACTTAATTAATAGCGAACGCGGATATCCTGACTATTCCAAACAAAACATTTACAATATCCAGTGGTCTCATGCAAAAGACTCTAAATCGAATCCAAATTCTACTTTCTCTGCCTCTGTCAACATGGGTAGTAGTAAATATTTTAAGCGATCTATCAATCAGGCCAACGTAGGATCTAATTTGAATAATACTTTAAGTTCATCGATCTCATACAATAAAACATTCAATACAATTCCGCAGGCGCGTATTTCATTAAGTGCAACGCACCAACAAAATACACAAACAGAAGAAATTTTAATGACATTACCATCTCTACAAGCCAGTATTGATCGTGTATATCCGTTTGTTGGAAAAGATGGCGTAAAGAAGGGTTTTATAAAAAACATTAACTTGCAATACAATTTAAGCGGTAAAAACAATTTCAAGACTACAGATTCATTGTTTTTTAAGCCTCAAATGTTTAAAGACGCACAAATTGGAATGCAACACTCTATTCCAATTAGCACTAACTTTAAATTATTCAAATATTTTAGTGCAGGAGCCTCAACCAACTACCAGGAAACTTGGGTAACTAAAACAATCGAAAGAAATTACGACGCAGAACAAGCTAAAGTAGTAGACAAGACTGTAAACGGATTTGATGCTTTTAGAACTTATAATTTCAGTACAAATTTAGGAACTACAATTTATGGTACTTTTAACTTTGGTAGCGACAAAAAAATTCAATCGATTCGTCACGTATTGAGACCTACTGTTACTTATTCATACACACCAAGTTTTAATCAATATTACAACAACTACGTTGTGGATGCTTCTGGAAAAATTGGGCAGTATTCGCCATTTGACAATGGTATTTTTGGTGCCCCGGGAAAAAGTAACTCAAACATTGTATCATTTGCTTTAAGCAATACTTTTGAAGCAAAAGTTAGAGACAGAGACAGTACAAAAACAGAACCTAAAAAAATCATGTTGCTAAACAATTTAAACCTTAGCACAAGTTATAATTTTGACGCCGACGGTAAGGATGTTCTTGCTTGGCAGCCTGTAATTTTAAGCGGTGGAACACAACTTTTAGACAATAAGATGAATGTCAACTTTGGAGCGGTTTTAAATCCATATGCAATTGACAATTCTGGTAAGGTAATGAATATCTACAACATCGAAAATGGCGGAAGTTTATTTAGAATGACTAGTGCAAACGTTACTTTAAATTATTCCTTCTCCAACAAAGGAAGCGGCAATGATGAAAAAAATACGCAAAGCCAGCGGAATGGTGGACGTAATGATGATTTATTTGGTACTAATACAGACTTAAATGACAGTAGAAATAGTCAGTTTGCCAATAAAAAAGATGATGACAAAGATGTTATAACCGAATTTTTCAACTCTCACATACCTTGGGACATGACCATGGCGTACTCATTGACCTATTCTAATGCTGCCAGAGAAAATAAAATTACAGGAAACTCTATTATGATTTCTGCCAATATGGACATTACTCCAAAATGGAAAGGTGGAATTTCTACTGGTTACGATTTTGTACAAAAAGGGGTTACTTTTACTCAGTTCCGTTTTGAAAGAGATTTATTGAGTTGGAGAATGGCTTTTAACTGGAGTCCGCTTGGTACAAATTCTAACTGGAATTTCTTTATCGGAATTAAATCAGGAATGCTTAGTGATATAAAATGGAATAAACGAAGCACTTCTAATCGATAAATCGTCGAATCAAAATAATTTGTTATGAAAAAAATCATCTTTACAGAAAAAGCTCCGGCTCCAATTGGCCCGTACAATCAAGCCGTATTATCAGGAAACACACTTTATGCTTCTGGCCAAATTGCTATTAATCCAGCATCAGGAGAACTGGTTACAGACAATATCAACGACGAAACAACTCAAGTTATGCAAAACATTGCTGCGATATTAGAAGCCGCAAACATGACTTTTGAGAACGTTGTTAAAGCAACAATCTTTATTATGGACATGAACAACTTTGGCGCTATAAACACTGTTTACGGCTCTTATTTTAACGAAAAAACGGCTCCTGCACGCGAAACAGTGCAAGTTGCATGCTTACCTAAAAATGTAAATGTAGAAATATCAATAATTGCAGTACAATAAAAAACTGTTTCAGGTTATTATTTTAAACTTAAGAATAACCGAAAAATTATTCAATAGAATAGAATTTGAAATCTAAAAACAAAAAAACCGTTACAAATTGTAACGGTTTTTTTTATATCTAAAAATTGGAATGTTATAACTGCAGCGCGATAGCATTTAACAATAATTGCGCAGAAGCTTCATTTGTTGCTAATGGCACATTATGTACATCACAAACACGAATTAACATATTAATATCAACTTCATGAGCGTGACTTGCAAGAGGATCTTTAAAGAAAAAAACCATTTTTGTTTTTCCCTCTGCTACCCTTGCCGCAATTTGAGCATCACCTCCCATTGGTCCGGAAAGCATTCTTTTTACCTTAAAACCAGCATTAACTGCTTTACTGCCTGTTGTTCCTGTTGCGATTAGTTTAATGTTTTCTTTAAGAAGAAGCGTTTTGTTTTTATTTAAAAACTGAACCATATCTGCCTTCTTACCATCGTGAGCTATAATAGCAATTTCCATCATTTATATCTATTTATTGATTAGCAACGTGATAAGCAATTAATCCATCAATAGGACGTCTTAAAACGTTTCCTAATTGAAGTTCGTACTTATCAAATGTTTCTTGTAATTCGTCTTTTAAATAAAAAGCGATAGAACCAACAAAGTGCACAGGCACTTCTTTACAATTATCAAATTGTTTGATGTAGTTCTTTACAAAAGACTTCATTCCTTTGAAAATGATTTTTCTACAAAACTCAGAATCTTTATGTTTGATTAAGAACTTTGCAAATGTTGCTAAGTAAGCATTTGGATTTGGCTCTTTGTATAATTTGTTTTTGATAAAATCAGGATCAACATCATACTCTTTTTCAAATTCAATAGCCAATTCTTTAGGCATTTTATTGAAATAGTATTTTCTGATCAATTCTTTTCCAAAAACATTTCCACTGCAGTCATCCATTACGATATATCCTAATGACTGAACTTTTTGATGCAAAACTTTCCCATCAAAAAAGCTACAATTTGAACCTGTTCCTAAAATACTCACAATTGCTTCTTCACCTTTTGGAGTAGTCGCATAAACTGCCGCGTATGTATCTTCCTGAACTTCTACAATAGCATTAGTAAAATATTCTTGAAATACTTGCGAAAGCTCTGTTTTCATTCTGTCAGTTCCACAACCAGCTCCGTAAAAAAACAAGTGTGTAGCTTCCTTTTTATTTTGTAAAATATCAAAACGATCATTCAATCTTTCGATGATTTCAGGTTTATCAAGAATTTCAGGATTTAATCCTAAAGTTTGTGTCGTGAATAATACCTTTCCATTATCATCAATTGCAATCCAATCGGCTTTGGTAGATCCACTATCAACTATTAATTTCATTTTATTTAGTTTTTGGATTAGTTTTTCTTTAGCTAAATAAAAAGTGTATTTTTTACGTTAATTAAAGAAGTAACAAAATAAGAAAAATCCCGTTACAATTAAATAACGGGACTTTACAAAAATATATAATATTATTTTAAACCTGCAATATGTACAGATAAATCGATCAATTTACTTGAGTAACCATATTCATTATCGTACCAAGAAACAAGTTTGAAAAAAGTTGAATTTAAACCAATTCCTGCTGTAGCATCAACGATTGAAGTTCTTTTGTCAGAAATAAAATCTTGAGATACAACTGCATCTTCAGTATATCCTAAAATACCTTTTAATTCATTCTCAGAAGCTTTCTTTAAAACAGCCATAATTTCTTCGTAAGAAGTTTCTTTAGCTACTTTTACAGTTAAATCTACTACAGAAACGTCAGCAGTAGGAACACGGAAAGACATTCCAGTTAATTTTCCATTCAAAGCAGGAATTACTTTTCCAACAGCTTTAGCAGCTCCAGTTGAAGATGGGATAATGTTAATGCTTGCAGCACGTCCACCTCTCCAGTCTTTTCTTGAAGGACCATCAGCAGTCATTTGAGTTGAAGTTGTTGCGTGAACAGTTGTCATTAAACCTTCAACAATTTCGAAATTATCGTGAATTACTTTAGCTAAAGGAGCTAAACAGTTTGTAGTACAAGAAGCATTAGAAACAACTAAATCTGAAGCTTTTGCAGTTTCGTGGTTTACACCCATTACAAACATTGGAGCATCTGCAGATGGAGCAGAAATGATCACTTTTTTAGCACCACCTTTAATGTGCTCGTTTGCAGTTTCGATAGTTGTGAAGATACCAGTACATTCAGCAACTACATCAACATCAACTTCATTCCATTTTAAGTCAGCTGGATTTCTTTCTGCAGTGATACGGATGTTTCTTCCGTTTACAAAAAGTTTTCCTTCTTTTACTTCTACAGTTCCGTTGAAACGTCCGTGAACAGAATCATATTTTAATAAGTAAGCTAAGTGATCAACATCTAATAAATCGTTGATTGCTACTACCTCTACATTATCTCTATTGAAAGTTTCTCTAAAAACGATTCTTCCGATACGTCCAAATCCGTTTATTCCTAATTTTACTTTTGACATTTTACTTAATTTTTGCTTTTGTTTTTATTACACTAATTTAAAGTCTAATTTCCTCACAATAAACTTCTTTCCTTTTTAAACTTTTATTTTATGTTGACATGATTTCAGATACTCTCAACAATTCTCTATCAATTTCAGATTTACCTTTAATTGCTTGTTCAAGAGGCGTTAAAACCACTTTATCTGCCTGTAATCCAACCATATAATTTGATTTTCCTTCGATCAATGATTCTACAGCTTTTACACCTAAACGGCTTGCTAAAACACGATCAAAACAAGATGGAGAACCACCACGTTGCATGTGTCCTAAAACAGATACTCTTACATCATACTCAGGTAAATTAGCTTCAACGTAATCTTTTAATTCGAACACGTTTTTACCAATTTTATCTCCTTCGGCAATTACTACTATACTTGATGATTTTCCTGAAGCTTTACTTTTTTGAAGAGAGTCTAGTAATCTATCTAAACCTAAATCTTCTTCAGGAATAAGAATTTCTTCGGCACCTGCTCCAATTCCGGCATTAAGAGCAATATGTCCTGCATCTCTACCCATAACCTCTACAAAAAACAGACGATTATGCGAACTTGCTGTATCTCTAATTTTATCAATACAATCTACAACTGTATTTAGAGCTGTATCATAACCTAAGGTATGACTTGTTCCAAAAATATCATTATCGATTGTACCAGGAATTCCCATTACTGGAAAACCGTATTCTGAATTAAATATTAATCCTCCGGTAAAACTTCCGTCTCCTCCAATAACAACAAGAGCATCTATTCCTGCTTTTAAAAGATTTTCGTGTGCTTTTTTTCTACCTTCTGGGGTTCTAAACTCAACTGAACGAGCCGATTTTAAGATCGTTCCACCTTTGTTTACAATATTATTTACACTTCGAGGTCCCATTTCTTTGAAGTCGCCTTCGATCATCCCTTGATACCCTCTGTAAATTCCGATGCATTCTATATTATGAAAAGCACATGTTCGAACAACTGATCGTATTGCGGCATTCATTCCTGGTGAGTCTCCTCCAGATGTTAGAACACCAACTTTTTTTATTGTTTTTGGCATTATTTAAGTATTAAAGTGTAAAATTAGCAAACATTCACCACTTCTCAGGTTATGTTTATAATAAATTAATAAAATATGTTAAATTCAAACGTTTTCGTTAATAAGTTTTTTGACGGCAAAAAATTCATTTAAAATAATAAAAGGTACTTTTTTTAATTAAATATTTAAAATTAACAATACATAAATGAAGTGTTATAAAATTCTATTATTCATATCAACGTCTGTAAAAAAAATCAATCTCTAAAATTAGCACAAAAAAAACCATTCACCGCAGCGAATGGTTTTATATAATATATTTTTAACAAATCAATTAATAGTCGTTATCCGGAATTAACCCTTCATTGTTTTGAGGCTGAGTGTTTTTTTTCTCTTCCGGTTTTTTATCTGTTTTCTTTTTATTCTTCTCGGCATCTTTTTTATTTGAAAAGTTAACGAACTCCGGATTTAAATAGGAATCCTGTAAATCATCTGATGAACTTTTTGTAGCCCTTTCAAGTTTATGATTTTTAAAGAGTTTATTTACCAGCTCACTAAAGGTATCAAAATCTACTTCATACGAAATACCAACTCCTTGAGTATATCCAATACCTTGTCCTATATAATTAATATCATTTTCTTTGTTAAACAAACGAAGGTTCATTGATCCGTCTTCATTTACCCTGTATAATATCTCAATATCACCAACAATTGCAGATTCATTAACTCCTCCAACCGGAACTCCTAATTTTCCATTTATTGTAATTCTTTCATTAACCTGAGAAGTTATATTAGCAACAAACTGACCATCTGCCTCTTGCCCTAATCTTTTATCAGCAGAAATATAATTCAAATCAATATTGACCTTATCGTTGCCTGATTTAATAATTGACCCTAACAAACTAGACGCTGTTTCTGTAAGTGTTCCTGACAAATCGCCCTGACTAAATCCATCTGTACTCATAAAAGATCCTGTGGACAATAAGTACAATGCTTGTGTCTGACGAATATCTTTGTCATCTAACTTATATTGTATTTCAGATTTTAATACATTACTTACCGATGGAAACTGAATATCGAAATTAGGCTCAGGACTTGTTAAATCTCCTCTTAAACCAATTACAACTTCTACAGGTACTTTTTTATTGAACGAAGAAGTATTATCTAATAATACCGCAGGATTTGCAGACGTTTTATAAACAGCTTCCAAATTTAACTGTGCCTTCATTGGGTTTCCTTCCCAAATAATAGACCCTCCTTTTTTAACAGCAAACTTTTTATCGATTAAACCTCCATATTTAAAATTATAGGTTCCTTCATATGCCTGGAAATCTCCCCACATATTAAACTTACCAAGTGTATTGATTTTAAACAACAACGATCCGTAACCTTTTCCTTTCATACCATGTCCGGAATTTCTATCTAAGATTACTTCGACCTCCGCATCTGGTGTAATATCAAAATCAAATTCCAGCTCCAGGCCATTATAGTTTCTTGTCTTTTCTACAATACCATTTGCTAAGTTGTATTTTTCTTTTGGAGTAACAAAATGAATCCAACTGCTTTCCCCGACACTCTGGGCATTATTAATAGGTATCTTGACTTCTGTTCCTTTTTCAGATTTGGCGTCTACCTTTATAAATAAACTTTCTGTTGGTCCTTTTATACTCGCAGATCCATTTATAAATGCTGTACCAAAATACGCTGCATCTTCACTATCTTTTGTATCAAGCGCCACCAATCTTTTTGAGGTAATATTTAAGTCTAATTTCCAATCACCAAAATTATGATGTTCAATACTTCCGTTTAACAGACCTTTAGTTCCATATTTTGTATCGGTAAGCTGATTATTTCTAAACAAAAACTTCTCGTCTGTTAAATCAATTACGGTACGATCACTTAACTCGTAATCTGTATTAAGATACGGAATAGTCATACCCGCCTTTTCAACATACAATCGTCCGTTTATTTCCGGTTTTTTAAGGTTCCCAACAACCGCAGCATTACCCGACACTGATCCCCGGATATTCGACAAAACATCTCCTCCAACTGTACCCAAGGTGGCCAGATTAAATCCTTCGAGTTTTAAATTCAAATCCAGGAAAGTTTCCTTATTCTCGATCGCAAAAGTTCCGCCCGCTCTAAACGATTCTGCAAATCCATTTTGAATAGACGAGTTTATCGTGAATTTTTTAAAGGTTTCGTCGCCCGCAATATCAAAATTTAAAGTTCCTAAATCGGTCTTATTCAAATTAAGATGATCAATTACAATGGACGCTGTAGGCTGATAAACATTTTTATTTTGCTTATAATTGACATTTCCATTTAAATTTCCATTAAAAACAAACTTAGAGTTAAAAGGCGTAATCTTATTAATATCAACATCTTCAAAATTCAGAACGATATCCTTATAATCACTGCCTTTTATGACACCATTTAAATCAATTTTCTGATTTTCATGGGATAGAATAATGTTATCAATAGTGAAGTTTTTAAAGAATTGATCAAAAACAATCTGATTATCTTTCTCTTCATCTTCATTTAAATACCATAGATAATCTTTAAATTTCATTTCAGATTTCTTGATACCAACTATATTATTTTTGTTTTTATCAATGGTATGATATAAATCTAAATTAAAATAATCCTCACCTTTTTCGCCTCCTTTAAACTCAGATCGAACAAACAAGGTATCCTTTGATGTAACATTGATTAAGTTAAAATCACGTACTTTATAATATGGAGTTTTAATACTATCTAACTCAATAAAAGCATTATAAAGCGCATTTTTATTATCGACATTGATCCTAATATTATCGAATGTATTCTTTGCTGCGATAATTTTTTTAGAGTTGAATCTGAACTTAAATTCCTGCAAATCGGCATCAATTTTTCCACGCACTACAGTACTCGAGTCAATATTAATTTCCGGATAAAGCATTTCAACAACTTTATCGTAAACATGAAAATTGAAACGTAAAAATTGTCCTTTTTTAACTTTATAAGGTTTGTAATTTGTATAAAGACTTCCAACTGAATTCATTACCAATTTATCCAACTGGGCAAACTGAAATTTACCTACTATTTCTCCATTAACAACATCATTTGAGCTAATTGTTATGGTACGTAATTTATCACTATCAAAATTAGAATTAACAGTGATGTCATCAAAAGCATATGTTGATTTTGGATTTTGATAAACAGCATCTTTGATCGACACACTTCCCTGAAGATTTTCGATAGAATTTCCAGTAACTGCAACAATCACATCACCTCTAAAATAAGAAATAGAATCACCTACAAATTTAAGTTTTCGCAAATCAGCGTTTTCTACATTGATATGAAAATCATATTTACTTTCGCGTTTACTCAGATCAACCAAACCATCAAAAGTTAGATTCAAATTTGGATCATTAATAGAAACTTGTCCTTTATAATAAGGCAATTTAAAGTTACCATTAACTACAATATTATTATAGGTATACTTATTATAATCTAGTTTTGCGATATCACCTTTTATAATTGTGTTTAGATATTTCTCAGTAAAACCAACACCATCAACATCTAAATTTAAAGTCGTTTTTCCAATATCTTTTCGATCTAACAAAGCACCAACATTAAAATTTTCCAGAATCACATTTCCGGAATAAGATGCTTTATCGATAAAATCAATATTATTCATGTGTAAATCGGCTTCACCGTTACCTAAATCAGTAATCATTTTAAATTTAGCCTCTAAAGCCGTTGTCGAAACTTTTGCTTTACCCACTATATTAAATTTACCAATGCGTTGAAGTTCTTTTGGAAGTTTCTTGCCTAAAATACCTGGCAATAAAACGACTAAATTATCATAGCTCGAAACAAGTTTATCAAACTTTCCGTCCATTGCAAACTTTTGAGTTTTGCTCCCCAAAAGATTTTTAAAATTTATCGTACCATTAATCTTAGAACCATTTGTATCACTCAAATTAAGATGTCTTAAGTTAAGATCATTTAAGGTTCCACGTATTTTAGTTTTAATTTTAAAGTGCTGATTTTTACCTAAACCATCGTAAAAGTAACGAATATCATTAGATGCAATTGAAGCAGAATCCAGCACAACATTAAATTTTACTTTATCGGTAAAATCAAGAAAATCCTCTACTTTATAATTTAAAATAGCCAATCCGTAAATTGATGATCTTTTAGTTTTTATAGCCAGATTTTCAACTTTTATCTGCTTTTTGGTATAACTAAATTTCCCTGCAAAATTTGAAACATACAAACCACGATGATCCAAAAATGAGAATCTATGAATCGTAGTATTTACATCTGGTCCATAAAGTTTAAAATCGCTTATATATGCGTTTAACTTTTTAAAATCGAGAAATTTAGGTGTCGCTTTATTTTCATCAATAACAGAAAAAGCTCCTTTAGAAATATAAGCATTCTTTGCGGTTAACAAAAAGTGTTTACTAGATTTGGTTCTTTGTGGACTAGTTTCGAAACGTTTGATAAACTTATTAATATTGTTCTCGTCTTCGTTTTTATAAGTTTTCAAATTGAAAATCAATCCTGTTAAACGCAGATCACCAAAGATTAAATCACCATCGATTAATCTTTTTACGCTTACAATATCAGTACTAATAATATCGGAGTAAATTAAAGTCTTTTTGTGATGATCCAGAATCAGCACCTTCTTGAGTTTTACACCACCAAAAATATTGATCGCAACTTTATCTACAGAAATATCTGTTTTAAAATCTTCGTTTAAAGTTTCGGTAATGTATTTTGCGATTTTTGTTTGAACAACAGGCAAAGCCAATATGATAGCCAGTGCTAACAAAAGTAAAATTAACCCAATTAGGGTTCGTGATATTATTTTTTTTACTCTTCTGATAGCTCTTTTATTTTAGTTTTCTTTTAAATTTATTTTGAACAGACAAAGAACGGCTGTTTTTGATAAAAATTCTTTAATTTTGGCTTCTCCTTATAATAAAAGAAAATCAAATATTTGATTTGTCAAATATAATTCAAAATTCGTGCCTTTATATGCAAAATTCAGAGGTTTTTATTCTTGCCATCGAAAGTTCCTGCGACGATACTGCTGCCGCGGTTTTACATAACGACAAAGTACTCTCAAATGTTGTTGCCAACCAGTTAATTCACACTCAATATGGCGGTGTAGTTCCTGAGCTGGCTTCGAGAGCACATCAACAAAATATTGTACCCGTAATAGATGCAGCACTTCGTAAAGCAAATGTACAAAAAGATCAATTAACTGCAATTGCCTTTACGCAAGGTCCAGGTTTAATGGGCTCATTATTGGTAGGAAGTTCTTTTAGCAAATCTTTATCATTAGCATTAAACATTCCCTTGATTGCTGTAAATCATATGCATGCCCACATTTTGGCTCATTTTATCGACGAAGAAGGTTTTGATAAACCTGAATTTCCGTTTTTGGCCTTAACTATTAGTGGCGGTCACACTCAGATTGTAAAAGTGAATGGCTTTTTTGACATGGAAATTATTGGAGAAACCACTGACGATGCCGTTGGAGAAGCTTTTGATAAAAGTGCAAAAATTCTCGGCCTTCCCTATCCGGGCGGACCATTAATCGATAAATATGCAAAAGAAGGAAACCCAAAAGCTTTTGCTTTTACGAAACCAAAAGTTCCCGGATTAGACTTTAGTTTCTCTGGATTAAAAACAGCAATTCTATATTTTATTCAGAAGCAAAAACTAGAGAATCCAAATTTTATCGAAGAAAATCTAAATGATATTTGTGCTTCTATCCAATACACAATTATCGAGATTTTGATGGACAAGTTAAAATTAGCCGTTAAAGAGACGGGAATCAAACAAATCGCTATTGGCGGAGGAGTTTCGGCAAACTCAGGAATTAGAACCAGATTAAAAGAAAGTGAAGGAAAATACGGTTGGAAAACCTTTGTTCCTAAATTTGAATACACAACCGATAACGCTGCAATGATAGGAATTGTAGGATATCAAAAATATTTATCAAGTCGTTTTGAAACTTCAGCAGTGGTTTCGAAAGCGCGAATTCAATTTTAAATTATGCAATTATTTTACAATCCAGATATTGATGAAACAACTGAAAGCTTTTCTTTTGATAAAGAAGAAAGTCGACACATTATAAAGGTTTTAAGAAAAAAAGATTCAGATATATTACACGTTACCAATGGTTTTGGTTTATTATTCGAAACCGAAATTACTTTAGCATCAGACAATAAATGTATTGTTAAGGTTCTTTCGATAACAAAATCTCCGGAACCAAAATTCCGTTTGCACTTGGCTGTTGCTCCAACCAAAATGAATGATCGTTTTGAATGGTTTTTAGAAAAAGCTACCGAAATTGGAATTCAGGAAATTACTCCAGTTATTTGTGATCGATCTGAGCGAAAAGTGATTAATTTAGAGCGTTTTGAAAAGATAATTTTATCGGCAATGAAACAATCTAACGAAACTTTTTTACCAAAATTAAATCCAGCTATTTCATTTAAGGAATTCATCAAACAAAAAAATGACGGTTTGCAATTAATCGCGCATTGCGAAGAAACGGACAAAAAATCTTTAAAAGAAGTTTTAAAACCAAATGAAAACGTAACAGTTTTAATTGGTCCTGAAGGAGATTTCTCTGATAAAGAAATTGGATTGGCTCTAGAAAATAATTTTCAACCCGTTGCTTTAGGAAATACTCGCTTACGTACTGAAACTGCAGCGATTGTAGCTTGTCATAGTGTTGTTTTTTTTAATGAAACGCCAAATTAATTGATGCTAAAGTAGGTATGAAAAAAATATTTCTTTTATTTTTATTGGTTTCAATTTCTTCTTTTTCGCAAGAAATTGCATTGCTAAAATATAGTGGTGGTGGCGATTGGTACGCAAATCCTACATCATTGCCCAATTTGATCAAATTTTGCAATGCAAATATTAACACCAAAATAAAAGCAAAACCATCTACTGTTGAGCCAAGTAATCCTGATTTACTTTCGTATCCTTTTGTACACATGACCGGACACGGAAATGTTGTTTTTAGCGATGATGATGTTGCCAATCTTAGAAATTATCTGAATGGCGGAGGTTTTCTTCATATCGATGATAATTATGGAATGGATCAGTATATTCGAAAAGAAATTAAAAAAATCTTTCCAAATAATAATTTAATAGAGCTTCCTGCCAATCATCCCATATTTCAAAAACCATATCCTTTCCCAAACGGGTTACCAAAAATCCATGAACATGATGGTACTCGCGCACAAGCTTTTGGAATTTTTATAGACAATAAATTAGTGCTTTTATATACTTACGAATGTGACTTAGGTGATGGATGGGAAGATCCTGAAGTACATAATGACACAGCCGCTGCAAGAGAAAAAGCTTTAAAAATGGGCGCCAACATTATCAATTATATTTTTACCAATTAAAGACTACAAAGTGCAACTAACTCACGAAGAAAATCAATTTGAGAGAAAAACATTTCCAATTACACTGGTTTGCGATCATATTTACTTTCAACAAAATATTGGTTCATTATTTAGAATTAGCGAAGCTTTTGGTGTCGAAAATATTATTTTTTTAGGAAAAGATATTCCTTTAACTCCACGAAAAATAAACAAAACCTCACGTAGTACACACTTGCATGTACCACATATTGTTATTGAAGAAACAACTGACTTGGTTGATTACTTACTTCAAAACAACTTTGAAATTATTGCTCTGGAAATTGCAAGCAATAGTAAACCGCTAAAGGAAGTTGTAATTCCTGAAAATCAAAAAATTGCACTTTTAATAGGAAGTGAAATTGATGGAATTTCTGATGAACTTTTAAAAATTTCGAACCAAATTGTACACATCAATATGTTCGGAAAAAACTCCAGTATGAATGTTGTGCAAGCTGCTAGTATAGCCCTTTATGAGATTACTTCTTTATAAAACTGAACTCTAAAATTTTCTTTCGAAGTATTATTTCGGTTCTTACATCAAATTAATTTGACAAAAAACATCGTTGAAATACACATAATCACGACAAAATACATTTAAAAAATAAAAAAGACAGAAAAAACTTATTAATAATTTTTCATTATTTTTTGTAAGAATCAGTATTTGTAAGGGTTTGTAAAATTCTCACAAACATTCTATTGTAAAAATTTTGCTACAATATGTTTTTGTTATAAAATTGCGTTATAAATAACCAAATTTAATTTTTTATAACAAAAACCCAAATTATTATGAAAAAAGTTCTTTTTACCGCACTTGCAGCGTTAATGCTGTTTGCTTGCCAAAATGACCAAACAGAATCTACTGGTCCAGAAACTAATGCAGCAACACGTCGTGCATGTGCCTCACAACAAGTGTTAGAAGCTCAATTGAAAGCTGATCCGATGTTAGCCATCAGAATGAACGAAATTGAAGCTTTTACAAACAGGAGTTTGATTACCAATCGACTTGTAAATGGAAAAATCGAAATTCCCGTTGTTGTAAACGTTTTATACAAAACTGCTGCACAGAATATTTCTGATGCGCAAATTCAATCACAAATTGATGTATTGAACAAAGATTTTAATGCCTTAAATTCAGATTACAACAGTGTTCCTGCTCTTTTTGCAGGTGTAAAAGCTAATGTTGGAATTACATTTGTTTTAGATCAGATTATTAGAAAATCGACTACCAAAACTTCATGGGGAACTAGCGATGCTATGAAAAAAACGGCTCAAGGAGGTCTTGCACCAACATCGCCAACTACAAAACTTAACTTATGGTCGTGCGCTATTGGCGGCGGAATTTTAGGTTATGCGCAATTTCCAGGTGGAGCATCTGCTACAGATGGAGTTGTAATTGATTCTAAATATTTTGGATTATCTGGCGCTGCAAATGCTCCATTTAACTTAGGAAGAACTGGAACTCACGAGGTAGGCCACTGGATGAATTTACGTCATATTTGGGGAGATGCAAATTGCGGAAGTGATTTAGTCGCAGATACTCCTACTCATAATGAAGAAAATTATGGTGTTCCGGCATATCCTCACTATAGTACTTGCACAGGAACTCCTGTAGAAATGACTATGAATTACATGGATTATGTTGATGATAATGCAATGTACATGTTCTCTCAAGGACAAAAAAGCAGAATGGCTGCTATATTTGTTTCCGGTGGTCCAAGAGCTGCCTTTGGAATCTAAAACACAACAAAATAATAAAACTAGAAGCGAGATGTTAACATCTCGCTTTTTTTTGTTTCTTACTAAAATTTAAAAAGCTTTTTCCTATATTTAGCATCTAAATTAGAATCATGATAACATCAAAAATTATTTCGAACGGAATTTTAAGAGCTTTAGCAACAATCCTGATTGTAGCGGCTGTATTATACTTTTTATACGAAATACAAACTGTAATTGTTTATTTATGTATTTCGCTAATTTTGTGTTTAATTGCAAATCCGTTGGTACAATTTCTAAAACATAAATTAAAATTTAGCAACTCACTTGCTGCAACTACTGCTCTTATTTTATTTATATTGGCTATCGTTGGATTTATATTATTATTTGTGCCTTTGATAATTTCGCAAGCCAATAATTTATCTTTATTAGATACAAACAGTTTACAACAACAGTTTATTGAAGCTGAGCATACTATTGAAGCTTATTTTAATATTCAACATGTAGATTTAAATAAAGTTCTAAAAGATTCTAAAATAACCTCTATTATCGATTTTACCTATTTTACAGGTTTTCTAAATTCAATTTTGGGTTTTATGGCCAATATGGGAATGGGATTAGTATCTGTATTTTTTATTACCTTTTTCTTTATCAAAGATCAGGATGCTTTTAAACTAAGTGCCAGAAAAATTCTTCCTGACACAAATGAGGATAAAATTTTAAACTCTGTTGCAAAAATAAACCACTTTTTAACCCGATACTTTATTGGTTTATTACTACAATTAACGGTGGTTTTTATTTTGTATCTAATTGTTCTTATGATTTTTGGAAATCAGAATGCGTTTGTAATTGCTTTTTTATGTGCCATTTTGAATGTTATTCCATATATAGGACCTATAATTGGTACGATATTGGCAGGACTTTTGACTATGATTAGCATGATTGGAAGTGATTTTCAGACTGAAATTCTTCCGAGAACAATATATGTAATCATCGGTTTTTTGTTGGTTCAGGCTATTGATAATAACATCAGTCAACCGATAATTTCATCAAAAAGTGTAAATTCGCACCCGTTAGAAATATTCTTGGTTACTTTAATTAGCGGAATTACTTTTGGGATTGTTGGAATGATCATTGCAATTCCGGTTTTTACGATGGTAAAAGTAATTTTAAAAGAATTTTTTCCTAACAATAAAGTTGTCTCCGTATTAACCGAAAGAATTTAGCATTGAACACTATTATATTACGCCAGGATATTCAAGATTTTATAACTGAAAATAGTGGCGTTTTAGTTTCAAAATTAGCGCTTCAGAAAAATCCGTTTCCTGAAATAGATTGGATTTTAATTCTAAATCAAATTGAAGCAAAATCTAAAGCAAAAGAAAAATTACCAACTTGGTTTTCGACTGAGAATATTATTTATCCCAGTAAAATATCTATAGAACAAACCTCATCTGAAAAAACGGCAATTTATAAAGCTTCCTTAATTGAAGGAAAAACTTTAATTGATCTTACGGGAGGTTTTGGTGTTGATGATTATTACTTTTCTAAGAAATTTAAAGTCGTTGCACATTGCGAAATCAATGAAGAATTATCCGAGATTGTAAAATATAATTTTGAACAATTAGGTGTGAAAAATTGTTTTTGTTATGCCGATGATTCTGCCAACATCTTAAACGAAGCAGCGTCAGATTTTAAATGGGATTGGATTTATATTGATCCTTCGCGTAGAAATGATGCTAAAGGCAAAGTCTTTATGCTAAAAGATTGTTTGCCAAATGTGCCGGATTTATTAGATTTCTATTTTGAAAAAGCCAACTCTATTTTAATTAAAACTGCTCCGTTATTAGATATTTCGGCAGGTTTATCTGAACTAAAATTCGTTAAAAATATTCATATCATTGCCCTTGAAAATGAAGTAAAAGAATTGCTGTTTGAAATTCACAATCACTACAAAGGCGAAATCACGATTAAAACAGCCAATATTTTAAAAGAAAAGGTTGAAACTTTTGAATTTGTTTTGGGCGACGAAACCGCTTACGCATCGTATCATTTACCACAAAAATATGTTTACGAGCCAAATTCGGCCATTATGAAATCTGGTGGTTTTGATGAAGTCAGTACTATTTTCGACATTAATAAACTGCACAAACATTCTCATTTATATACTTCTGATGAATTAATCGATTTTCCGGGACGACGTTTTGAAGTCGAAAAAGTGATTGGCTACAGTAAAACCGAAATGAAATCTGAACTTGCTAATCAGCAAGCAAATATTACTACACGAAACTTTCCGGACACAGTCGAAAACATTCGAAAAAAATGGAAAATAAAAAATGGAGGAAATTTGTATTGTTTTTTTACAACTGATAAAAATGATAACAAAATAGTTTTAATTTGCAGAAAAATAACTTAAAAATGAAACAACTAATTACACTAACCCTTTTTTTATTAACCTTTACCGCTTTTGCTCAAAAACCATGTGAATACAGTGCAAATGTAAACGACTCTATTGGTAGCTATAAAGTAACTAACGAATATATGGTTAGCGAAAAGTATTTTGGTGGTACTTTTAATTACATCTTCTTTTCGTTGGCTCAAACAGATGGTTTACCAACTTTAAATTTACAATTGATTCAAAAAAGCAAAGATTTTATAAAAGCGAATTGCTTCGATAAAAACTCAAAAATATTTTTGCAATTAGAAAACGGAAAAATTGTTACGCTAATGCACATTAACCAGGAAAACTGCGGAACGCTTATTCGCGACGATAAAGGTTTTGACAACCGCGTAAACACAGGAATTTTTATGTTTATGAAAGATAATTTTGAAGAACTAAAAAAATCTCCAATCTCGATCATGCGTATTAAATACTTAACTGATACAGAAGATTACATTGTAAAAGCCGACTTAACTTCGGAGTTGAATGGTAAAGTTTATCATCCTAATACGTATTTCATAGAGAACATTAGATGTGTTGAGTAATTAATTACAATCCCATTTTTGATTGGAAACATTATCCTTTAAACCTGTTTTTAAATTATAATGCCACCATTCAGAATCAAATGAATTGAAACCATTTTTTATCATTACATCTTTAAGGTATTTTCGATTTGCTTTTACCGATACGGGCAATTTTTTATAATTATGACTTGCCTGAATCCCAAAGAAATCAAAAGAAGTTCCCATTTCAAGTTCTACACCATTAGCATTGACTAAAGAAATATCTACGGCTCCTCCTCTATTATGGATGGAGCCTTTTTTTGGATCAGCAACGTACTCTGGCTTTGGTACAATCTCCCACATTTTTTGCTGAATTGATAAAGGCCTGTAACAATCAAAAAGTTTAATCTTACAGTTGTCTTTCATAAATTCTTTATTGGCCGCTATTAATGCTTTAACTGTTTTGTATCGCAACATACACTCGGCGCAGTCATAAACTTTGGCTTTCAAGAAATTATCTTCGGTAGCATATTTCATATCATAGACAAAATCACTGCTGTAATCTCTTAAATTTACAAAAGTAGTATCGGCAATTTCTTGTGTTGTTTCGCTTGAATACACTTCGTTTTGAGCCTTTGAAGAAACAATCCAAAAAAGAGAAAGCAGAAAAAATAAAGTTTTAGTAAATTGTAACATGAGCTGTAAAATTTAAAAAATGAAATTAAACAAAAAAATCGATTCTCTTATTTAATATTTTGAAAGTCTTCAAATTCTAAATTTTAATGTCGTAATAGTTACTTATAAAATATTTTAAATCTTATTTTTTGCTTTAAGTTTTGCGATCGTTCTTTGTTTTTCTATGTGATGAAATGACAAAACAAAAAGCAACATTGCAAGTAGATAAAAATAAATATCACTCAAATTAGAAATCCAAAACACAGCAAAATAACTTACTATAAATGAAATAATTCCAATTATAAAACCAATTATAAAGAAGATGATTTTATTATGTTTCGTTAAAATCAGAAAATAAACAGAACTTAAAAGTACGATCGTTTTTAATCCCGAAAAAATTCCTCCATCTTTTCCGTAGTGATAGGAAATATCGGTTGCTATTTTAAAATTAATATAAAATATGATGCTTATATTAATTAGGATTAGTAACACGATTAAAATTATTCTCTTCATTTTATTTCTATACTATATTCTTTTATAACATACATATCAAGAACTGATTTACTATACTTTATATTAAGAACATAATGTTCTATTATCTCTTTCCTTTTCAAGTGATCCGGATTACTATAACCCAAACTATATCCTTTATTTTCAAAATGATAATACACTAAATCTGATCTCCCTGAAATATAATTATCAATTGGTAACTTTATTTCCTGAGTAGGCAAATCATTTGCTTTACTTTCTAAATAGAAATTAATGGCTACTTTGATCGTGATAAAATAAAAAATGCAAAAATAAGACATCCCAAAAGATCAATAAACAGATCTACTTTATCGTATACTTTCTGTTTCTTTTTAGTTAGATTCCTTTTTTGCTTTTCTTTTTCTTTTTGATTGTATTGAAATAAAAGTACAAGCATAATTAAAGACGAAAACAGAAACAACGACGCATTTAGTACAAATGGAAAATTTAAAATCAATCTGTAGCCTCTTTGAAAGATAATTAATATAAACAACATCACGAAGTATATCCATCGTTTTGAAAGTATCTTTTCTGTCATTATTTTACGATAATTTATTCACTCGTTTTTTCTTTATAATTTTGATAATAAAGAAGATGATTAAAATAATTAAAACATTAGTGACAAGATTAATGCTTCCCATAAATCCACATTGTCTTTCGCTTTCTGCAATATTAAATTGATAATATATTGCCGGATATCCCACAACGAAACCCGTATTAAATGGTGGGAGTCCAAATAACAAACTATATAAAACTGTTCCCGAAAAATAAACTATTGCAATTAAGATCACTGTAAATAAACTCTTTTTCATAAACGATCTGAAACTGGATTTTCTAAAATAATACTTTGCAGAAAGGTAGTATTATTTAAGTATTAAAA
>Ga0302173_10000473_pt1 | contig 21671 bp, 18 predicted proteins | sample I_Fen_N3_1_FD_198785 | JGI IMG/M metagenome (GOLD analysis project Ga0302173, IMG submission 198785) | Peat permafrost microbial communities from Stordalen Mire near Abisko, Sweden - I_Fen_N3_1 | ecosystem: Environmental > Terrestrial > Soil > Wetlands > Permafrost | place: Sweden: Abisko... | reverse complement strand
AAAACAATATAACTGATATCGTTGGTAGCAATGATAAGTTTGCCCAACAAAAACAGAAGGATAAAAGCAATAGAGATAGATCCCACATCACCGGCAAAACACCTGGCTTTGGTTCTGAAATTAAAGTAATTGAACACTAACAAGGATAATATCACATAGTATATCAATTCGTTATCTATAAACTGCACCCGATAGATATTAATATAGAGCAAAGCCCCTGCCACCACCAGACTATAACCGCCTGTGATGCCATTAATACCATCCATAAAGTTATACGCATTTAGTATGCCTGTGCTTACTACCAACGCGCAAACGCTAAAGTACCAGGGCAGTTCAAACAACCCCCACTGATAAAACATTAACCCCATAGCTGTAAAATGAATCAGCAGACGGAGCTTCGAAGATTGCGGACGAACATCATCTGCAAAACTGATCAGAGACAGCATCGTTAACCCGCCAATAAACCAGGGATATTGAAAACCCTGTAGTACAAAATAAAGTAACGCACCGATATAAAACACCACTCCTCCCCCACGCAAGGTGATACGCGTATGCGAACTGCGTTGATTCGGCTTATCGATAATATTAAAATGATTAGCCACTCTAAAATAAGCCAACTCGGCTACAAATAGTAAAAGAAAAATGAAAATGTAATTCATATTTTTATTTGATGTTGATACTTCGACTACGCTCAGTTCAGATAGAAGTAGTTTATTCTTACTGTCACTGTTTACTTATGAACACTAATAACTTGTAACTCTTTACTGATAACTGTTTACTACCGTCTACCTACTAAACAAATTTCCCCTCTTCCTCACACTCACCATGCACCCTACCGAGTTACCATACAGTTTACCGATATCGGCACCCACAGAGCAGCCCAGTTCTATATTCGATAGTTTAGGAAATTGCTTCTTTACTTCCAACAACAGAGAGGTATTTCTGATCATCTCGGGATAAGGGGCCCCATAATTACCATAGTTTTTACTTAGAGAACACAATGCCTTATAGGTATAGCCCAACACATCTCCTTCCAGTCCGATATGATGCACCTGCACACGATTATTCACAACAGATACACCTCCATTTTTATTATATACAGGGGAAGATATAAAAGGCGTACCTATGGTTCTGGAAAAATAGGTCCAGCCATTTTGATAGATACCATTCTGAAAATAATTATCTGAACCACCATACACTACCCCATCTTTATCTTGAAACGGTCCAGATTGATCGGTGCTGTTCAGGTACTCATACACCAGTCCTTTGATGATAGGAAATTTATTATTCCGAATAGAAACACCCCATAGTCCATCGGGTTTATTCATCGTATTGGTCATAAATTTAGGACTGTCTTCCGATATATTCTGCCAGTACCCACAGATGGCGAAGTCAGAAATACGGTATTCCAACTTCATGCTCTGCGAAAGAATATGATTTCCCAACGTATTAATTTGATCCGTTTCAAGTGCAGAACTACCACCGGAACTACCCATTACTATTTTCAGGTAATCACTTAGCGAAGTGGGTTGCTGCCCCATTCCCGGTACATTACCACCCCATTGCGCCACATGATCCACCCCGTACTGAAAATGAAAGGGCAAACTCCCTCCCACTCTAAAGTAAATATATTTATGGTGAAGGAGTAAATTCGTAACAGCAATATTATCCGTAAACCAACCGTGAGCCACAGCTCCTTTTACTTCCAGATAGCCTTTGGTAAAGGGTACGGGGGTGAAATGTTCTATTCCAAGGGTAATCTTGGGCATGGGGCGGGCATTCTTGGAGAATAGAAAACCACCGCAGGACAAACTGGAATCCTGAGTACCCAGATGTTCTTCGCGTGCACCAACGATCAGATCCAAAACAGAAAGGCGTGCTTTCAGATAGGCTTCGTGAAAATAAGCCTTCGTCTTGTTATCGTAAGTCTGTAGCAATACATCGGCTTTAAAGCCATAATCAAATACCGCTGACCTGTTATTGAAATCTTTGCTGAACCCCACATTCATATTAGCCGAATTTGGAAAAGCTGAAATCTGCCCATAGTTAGCACTCTGCAACCAAAATGGAGCATACACCCCGGTGGAACCTACTCCCGTAAAACCCACTTCATACTTTATCGTATCGTTTTGAGCTTCGACTATTGTAGAAAGCAAGCATAAGAAAACACAGAGTATTAAACTATTTCTAAACACATTCAACTGATTTACACAAGTCTCACTTGATATTTTAATATTACAACAGCTATAGAAACAAATGCTCACTAAGAACTAAGTATATATAACTATTTGTTCTTATAATCCAATTCTTTCAAAAGTTTCATATTTGTCAAGACTCTCTCTCTATCAAAAAACCAACCCCATTTATTAAAGTACTTGATTGCACTACTTATCCCTATTTTCAACATTTTGAAACTCTTCCTGTGACTTGCAGCATGTGCATGTACAATACTTACATAAGGATAATACATTGTACGATATTTCTCATGAATACGCCTTGATAAGTCAAGATCTTCAAAATGCATAAAAAATCGTTCGTCAAAAACACCAACGTCTTTTAATGCGGCTACATTTAGAAACATAAAGCAACCAGATAGATAGGGTACATTCATAGGCTTATCATAGCCTGAAAATAGTAATTTAAAACGATTATCCCTTGTTTTAAAATAAGCAGCTGGGATAAACCAGCGTAATAAAATATCTACTGGAGTCGGGATTAACTTACATAAATATTGTAATTCTCCGTTGGGATAAAATACTTTTGGCATTATCAACCCAACGTCATTGTTGGCATTCATATATTCAACCAATGCTTCAATAACATCTGCACCAAAATAAATATCCGGATTTAAAACAACATGATAATTAGATTTTTCTACAGCTATTGCAAGATTAATTGCCAGATTATTTCCTGCGCCATATCCCTTATTGTAATTATGTATGTATTCAATTTTCGGAGACATTTGCTCGAAACTTCTAAACAAATCAGTTTTAGAGTGATCGATAATATATATCTTATCAATACAACTCTCGATCGCTGATTTTAGAACCTTTTCAATTTCTAGAACTGAATTGTGATAGGTTACAATTGATGCTGTTATCATTTATTTGAATTCTATATTGTTAACTTTTCCCACCTTTTACTATCAAAATTGAATTTTTTAATTGGTCTCGCCGGGCATCCTACAGCAATATGATAGGGAGGAATTGATTTACTCACAACTGAATTTGCACCAATAATTGAGCCTTTACCAATAGTTACACCTGCTAGTACCAAAACAGACTCACCAATCCAGACATTATCCTCTATTAAAACATCTTTTGATGAAAGAGAACGATCACCTGGCGGTATATCTGGATGGTCATGGACTTCATCACCACTATAGCACCCATGATGAACATCAGAAATAAATACTTTACTTGCTATTAAAACATTATCACCAATTATAACTGAAGAAATACCTGCTATATGTACATAATCATTTATTTCAATATTTTGCCCAAATTTAATAATCATTTTAGGAGAATAGAAAGGAATAGCTTCAATTCTACAACCCGTTCCAGTTGTAAGATTATCACCAAAATCAATAAATCTCTTTCCCCTAACATCTATGGGAAAACGAATCAGTCTAGCTCTCGGAAATAATATTTTAGTCAAGACCAGATAGTAAAACATCTTAACCATTCCTAATAAACCATAGGTTTCATATTTATTATAGCTTCTATGCATATCTATTTAGTTATTCCAAATTAATTATTTAAAAGAAGCTTAAAAATCTCTTCCCAGTTGTTTGCAATTGGGCTGTCAATTTTAATTGCTGTATTCCCATCGTAAATTATGGTGTTCTTTATTAATTGTTCCATTAAATCAGCTAAAACGAGACTATCATTTGGCTCAAAAAAAGAAACTTTTGAATAGGTTCCTACTGTTTCGTGTGCATAGGGTAGATTAGAAACTAAAATTGGTTTGTTGAACAGTTTTGCTTCAGTAATTGGCAATCCCCATGTCTCTAGTTTAGATGGGAATACTAGTGCTATAGATTTCTCAAACATTTCAAATACTTTATCTCTAGGCAATAAACCAATAAACTTTATATTATCAACACAACCAAACTCCTTAAACAACAAATTTGAATATTTATTTTCATTACCTAAAAGAGTTATATGTAATTCAAAATCCAACTTCCTTGCATTTAAAATTCGTGCAGCTTCACAAATGCATTCAAAATTTTTAAATACACGTGGCAAAGCTGGGAAAAAGAAAATTGGCTTTGCTACAGGGCTACTTTTAGTTTCTATCTTAATTGTGTCAATTCGAACATTTGGAGGTGCTACAATTATTTTTGATTTTACATTTAGTCTATTTCTAAATTCATTTCGTAACCAATTTTGTTGAACAACCACGAACATATTCTTATTAATATTTATTCTATACAAAAACCCATAGAACAAGTTAAAAAGGCCTAAGGTTGGTTCAATAAAAAATTCTCTTCTAGTTATTTTATAAAATGGGCTCGGATTGTGACAATAAACTGCACGTATTTTGGCATTGACATTTGGTGTCATATCATGAAGTGAGAACCAAAGATATGGTTTAACTCTTAAAGATTCAAAATAAAACCAAATGTATTCGTAGTAGAATCTGTACAAATACGATTTTCGAGATTTAGGCAACTCTACAAACTTAATCTTATTTGACTGTAATAGAGTTGCTTTATGAACAAAAATAATCACATCGTACTTATCAGTTAGGTTTTCTTCTAAATACGATATGCAGTCTTTCAAAATTGATAAAGGTCCACCCTCAAAAAAATTTATGGCTGAAATTATTATAGTTTTCTTCATCTGACACATCAATTTCATTACAAAATAATTAAATAAAGCTCATGCATATATATTCGCAAATAAATAATTTAAATTGATTAAATTAAAAACTTACTAATACATAAGTCTATGATAATCTTGATTAATAAAAATACCCTTATATGGTATAAACAAATCTGAATAGACACTTATTGATTGAAAAAAGAATATTAATGAAAACATAAGCAATATAAGTAGCCCCACAAACTTTGTATCTTTCCTCTTTAGCAATAAAATTTGAGAAGCAATAAGTAATGGTTCCATTATTGTAAAATACAAACTTCCTCTATTTACCAATATTAGAAGTGTATCTGCAAATAGAAAATAAAAAATTATACCTACAAAATACCCGTTTAACATAATGGTGTAATATTTTAAATTATCCTTTAATTTCGTTCGATTATAATAGAACAACAATAGAAATGATAATCTTTTCATTAAACCCATTATCGACAATTTTGAGACTGCTAAAACCTCTTTAGTACCGTCAGTATAAACTGAAGTTTTATATAACAAATTGCCACCAATTAACTCACTAAAACGAGATATTATTATAAGAGGGATTTGAGTTTTTCCAATAATAATAGCACTTCCCAATATCAAAATAAATCTAACTGGTTTAATATCTTTATTCAGAAAATAATATATCGCAAAAATATAGGCAGTGGTATGAAAAGATGTAGCAATAAGAACTAAAACAAAAAATATTATTGGTTTCTTCTCTTTAATGAACTTTACAGCAAAAATACAAATTGCTAACGCAATCAATTGTCTGTTAGAACCCATAACACCCATAGATAATGTGTAGAACATCATCAATGTAAGATATAAATTATGAGAATAATTTTTAAAGCTTTTAAAAATTAAACTATAGTAGATTATAGCGTGAACTAGAAGAAAAACGGAATAATTTAAGGTAAATTGACTAATAACAAACTCAAAAAAACCATACCCATATTCAAAATCACTAATAATAATAGATGTAAAACCTCTAAAAGCTACAAAATGATCATAATATGGAACCCAATCAGTTCCTGTTTCCCAACGTAAACCGACTTGAATAACAAGAAATACAAAACTAATAGTGGTCATCCAGCTTTTCAATCTCTGAGACACCTGATAGGTTTCCTCAAAAACAGAAAAAACAAACAACATTAATATCGTGAATATATATATGATCATAAAAAATTATACATTCTTAAATAATTAAAACAAAACATACATTGTTAACATATCATTATTCTTGTAACTTCCCATAAATAGATTTAAGGTAATCAATGCCGCCTTTTTGAATAAAAAACAATTTACGTTTTTTATTTTTCTCTAGTAAAATAACTCTGATAATTGTTTTAAGAACTATACTAAGACACCACAAATTATGATATTCAAAAGCCGTTGATAAACCATTTCTAATCACGTAATAATATCTATTTGGTGCAGAACTCCAATAGGTATATTTGAATCCCAGAAAATGACCAATAGTAGTTTCTCCAGGAGAGTGTTTCAAAATAACTGAGGAAATTTGAGTTACAGCTAGTTTGTGAGAATGTCCTCTTAAACAATATTCATAATCAACAAAATCAATAAAAAAATTCTCTCTAAACTTTCCAATTTTCAAGTAATTAGTCGTATTTACTAAATTTCCTGACTGTATTACAAATTTTGGATTATGAATTTCATATTCACATAATGGGTTTGAATCAAAGTTACTATACACGGGTGCCAATAATAGTGAATTATTTACATCTTTATTCAGAATATATGATTTAAAACCGTCTAAATTAGAAATAAAACTACTATCTTGATCCATTGTAAGTACCCATTCTGCACCATGAGTTATTGCAAATTCAAAACCAGTATTTAAAGCTGCGGCAACCCCTATATTGCCATTCATGTCACAATAAAGGTATTGTCTATCTAAGCATCCGTTTCTTATCAGCTCCTTAGAATGTAATTCTGTTGAATTATCAATCAAGATTATTTGATCTACGTACTTTCTATAACTCAATACATTATCAAACAAATCACTCACATTAGGATTAAAAACAACGACAACAGCTGTAATATTCATATAAGGTTATTTAATTATCCAATATCTTATTATATAAATCTAAATATTTAGACGCAATTACATCAGTTCTATATTTCTCTACATTAGTTAAGCCAAGTTCAATCATCTGATTCCTAATCTCAGTATTGGTTATTATCGTTAAGAACCCTAATCTTATGTCATCAACACTAAAAGGATTAACATTATAATAGTTTTCTCCGGCAACCTGATTCATGGGTGAGATATTTGATGTCAAAACTGGACGACCAATAGCTTGACCTTCAATAATTGGCAATCCAAATCCTTCAAATGTAGATGGGAAACTTACTATATCACATTTGATATATTCATCAAGAATTTCATCATCCGACAAATGTAATTTATTTTTAAATTTAATGTTAAATTGCTCTAACAAGTCAAGTTCGGATTTCAACAATTCGCCAACAATTATCAATTGGCATGTTATACCACTTAATGATCGTATTATATTAGGTAAATTTTTATTTGGTCGAGTTCCAATATGTAAAATTCGAGGGCAGGTTTTATTAAAAGGTTTTGGTGAATATATGAAAGTATCAGAGACTGGATTAGGTATTAACGTTATTTTTGATGCAGGACAACATTTATGCTTTATTAATGCAGCTCCAGCTGATTCAGAAATGCAAGTTACATATTTACATCTTTTAATCGGTAAATAGAAAAAAAAGAACCAAAAAAAGATTTTTTTTAGTCCCTTACCTTCTTCTACGGAAATCATATCATGAATAGTAATTATTGTTTTAGAATATGGAAGTACTAAGGAACAATAGTGTATAACACCAGTAATATGATTAACCCTTGATCGATTTTTTCTACAGAAAATAAGATTCTTTAAAATCAAAAGTGGTTTGATTTTAAAGTATGGAACAGATACAGACTTAGTTCTGATATTTAATGATACAATAGGTATAATAGATTTAAATACCCTTTCAATACTATAATCTAGATCCTTTGTTCTAAAAAAATATGTTATAGTATCTCTTTCTTTCTTTTTATTTTTCATAAACAATACTATTAATCAAATTAAAAAAATCAACCCAAAGTCCCAATAAATTTATGAAAATATCAAGTCCAAATCTTAAACTTTTTTAAATAATTTCGATCAATCAAATATATATGGTTCTCATACTTAGAATAAGATCTCAACAATCTTACAATTAAAAAGAATTTTTCTGCACCGATAATTTTATAAAGCAGAAGAAATAATTTGTTTATTAACAAAGTTTTACCCTCAGAATTATTAATATTATGTATATAACTTTTGTCATTGCCTGTCATCTTCTCTTTAATTAATCCATTTTTCTTTAAAGATATGAAGAATTTCTCATTTGCGTTAAATGGATTACCGCTTATCATTTTATCCTCAAAAAGCCTTCGAAAGAGTTTTCTATAAACCATAGACACCCGAACATTATTTGAAAAATAATTGTAAGAGTAAGTTTTAGAAATATATTTAGAAAAATCGCTATTAATTAACCGTTTTGAATATTCGTCAAATATGCAAATTATATCAGTGTAAATATCTAGATCTTTAATATTCCCCTCAGAAATTTGATTCTTTAGTAATAAATCATACTTAAATCCTGAATAGTGAACAAAAATCAAAGGATAATTAGTTGCATCATCATTTAATCTGTTAGAAACATAATAATTATTATCAATGAGAGTGATTTTCCTTTCATAAAAATTCCATGGTGCTAAATTTAAACCAAGATTAAAAGATATAAATAATTCAGTAGGAAAAAAACATGGTAAAAAATCCATCCATTTTTGGTCAGTGAAATAGTTTTCCATACCATTTTGGAAACACCTGTCATCTAATCTAATCTCCCACCAGTTAAGCATCTTATGTGAGTTATCATCATTTCGAAGTGCCAAAAATCCAAGATTATACATCCCTGAAAACAATAAGTTTTGTTCTTTCAGTTTTCCCGTATATTGATTTTCAATCGTAGTTATATGTGGTGTTAGTATAATTGAATATTTTTCAAGTTTATTAAAAATGGAATCTAGAGAATTGAAAACAAGAATATCAGGGTCAAAATAGATACATGCATCCGGTTGATAGTTTGCAAATATATATTTGAAGCAAGATGGTTTAATACAAGTACAAAATTCTGTAATTTCATATTTAAAACTTAATTCATTCCATTTCTCTTGAGGAAAATCTAAAACGTCTTTAGCTATTAAAACATTATTGGGCAAGGATTTAATTTCATCTTTCGTTTCAAATTCATCAGCACAAAAGATAAAGAAATCAATATCTTTATTATATTCTAATATCGATTTTTCTAGAACTTGTGCCAAACCGATGTAATTCTTAGCACATATTGTAAAAACAACTTTTCTCATTTAATATATTTATAAAATTGACTATTTATCTATCTTTATCCAAGAGTTGGGGTAAACATCAGTTGAGATATCATCCTTTAAAAATCTACTCGGAGATATAACAATCTTATCCCTATTTTTATTCAACCAAGCACCCCACCAACTAAATGTACTATTCGCAACAATATTATGTTTACATAAACTCATCAAATACATATCCTTCCATGAATCCACACCCGAGTTGCATGTTACATAAGTTACATTATTAATCTTTAAGTTTGACTTAACCCATTCCATGTCATTAGAAAAAACAAAAAAATGTGGTTGCATTACTTTATTACAAATTAAGTGGATAGATTTCTCAAAGTACTCCTTGTTACAAACATCCCCAAAAAGCTTAATATTATTCTCATTTAAAAAATCTCCACGCCTAACATGTACAGAAACACTATTTGTAGATACTATTTTATCAGAATAATACTTATTTTCCTCGTCTTGAGGTATTTTAAATGAAAATAACTGTTTTAGGTCATCTTTTACTGATCTAAAAAACAGTTCTGAATGCCAACCTCCATAATAAAATGTTATTCCTTTTGACTTTATCAGATGTTCCTTTTTGAAATTATAATCAAAATTTTCATATACGATTTTACAATTCAATTTACCAAATAATTCCTGAATAGGCATAGTTATAAAAGGCATTTTAGTCGTAAGCAATATTCTAAAAAGTATATATAATGCCTTCTGAATAAATGACATTTTACAATTTATATTGAATACTCTATTTAACTCCAATCCATTATGATCATTACAAAATGGAATAAAATAGGTTGATTTACAAATTTCTTTTTTCTGAGTATAAAAAGCATATTGTGACATTTGATTTCCTAACCCATTAAATATCAAAACTACATCCATTCTTGCTTATTTGCTTACATTATTTTTTATAAAAACTGCAGGATTACCACCCCATATTTCATTATTAGGAATATCCTTCGAAATAACTGATCCTGCTGCTATAATAACATTATTCCCAATTGTAACTCCTTTTAAAATAATACAATCCATTCCAATAAAAACATTATCTTTTATTATTACCGGAGAGCTCTTCATGTATAACTCATCTGCTGACGTGTGCCAATGAATAGGATTTAACGAATGAAAATCTGAATCTACGATCGTACAACCACCACCAATTATTATGTTATCACCGAATACAATTGAGTCAGTTGCAACTATAGTTGTATTACTTATACCAACATTCTTACCTATTCTTAAAGTCGCATCGGGATAGACAAGAATTTTACTTCTATTGCATCTACCTAAAGTACCAATAGTTGCATTATTAACAATAACAAATTTCTCATTAATGAAGCATTTTCCACTTCTAGATATTTGCACTATTGGAATCCCTAAAGACCTAATCGTCGTATAATCAATATCATTAGAAATAAATAATAAGTGTGTATAAAAAGTCCAGAATCTACTCTTTACAGATAATATCACTTTTCTCTTTATCCTTAAAAGTAAAATTAACACAAATCTTATATATTTTAAATACTGCATAATTCTATTTGAAAACAATTATATGTAAAATGTATATGCAAACAATTATTATTTATTTCTATTAATCTCGAAAAGCGAAGTAATGTATCCAATCATTATGAATTCAATCAGTTATTGATTGATTCTTTAAACAATCGTTTAAATACAAAATTTCTTATAAATGGAAGGCTTATACCTGTGAACAAAAAAGAAAATACTAATGTGCCCAAAATCCAAATAATAGTTAGTAATTTAGTGTGCAATGAAGGCTCTAAAAGCCACGAAATTAAACAAATCGAAAATGAAGTAATCAATGGTACACCAATATCATTCACATACCATTTCAATTTTTCGTCATTAAGATAGCGTTTAAAAAATACAGGCACCATAAAGATTATATAAGTGCTATTCATTACTACCCATGCTATAGAAGCACCAACCCCTTTAAACCAATTAACCATAATTATTATTAATGGTATAATTATAATTGCTTGTATAAGATTTGTATAAGTAACAAGAGTCGGCCATCCAAAAGCCGATGCGCAATTCGACGGAAGAGTTGCAGTTCCGTTAAGCATAATTCCAAAAACCAAAAAAGCAACAATTAAATATGAATTTTCAGCCACTGTCGGATTATTGGTCCAGAGTAGAAGTATTTCTTTAGAGAAAAAAACAAAAATAGCAGCTACAGGAAAAAGCAACAAGGATAGTAATTGGGACGAATTATGAAATAAATCTTTCAAATCTTTAGTTTTATTCAATTCATGTAATTGAACTAACTTGGGAAATAAGGCATTAATATAAGGCATAATAATCATCCATATAGCTGAAGCAAGAGTGGCTGCCAACGTGTAATATCCAAACATTTTCAACGGGAGCATTTTACTCAAAATTATTTTGTCCAGTTGAGAAAGAATAATACCAATAATGGCACTAGCCGAAATTGCAGCCGCATATTTCCAAATACCTTTAAGAATTGAAATACTAAATTTAGATTTTTTGTTTGATTTTGATAAGCATAACCACATAGCAACGTAAAATACCGCACTTCCAACAAAACTTGAAATTGCTTGCCATATAAAAAAAGCTTCTATAGTTGGTGATACAAGCCATAAAACTAAAATTGCCCCAATACCTCGTAATGTTCCTGTGAAAATCAAAATTATATTTACTAGGACTTGGCGCTGTAGACCCATTAAACCGCCTTGATAGAGTGATATCGGAAAATTCAATGCAATTGCTACACACATAAATTGAATAGCCGTTAATACTGACTTAGGTGAGAGCACCTGAACTTTTATCCATGAATTCGCAATAAAAGGAGCAATAAAATAGATGATTATACCTGCAATAATTGCAATTCCCCAATAGATTAATTCTAGTGTTCTTACTAAGTCTCTTTGTTTATCAACAGTCCCTTCTTTTGCAGAATATCGCGCAAGTTCTCGGTTCATTGTTGCTCCTATTCCCAAATCAAGAATACCTAACATTCCTGTAAGTGAAGTAAAAAAGCCAACAAGACCATACGCTTCGATTCCTAGGTATTTAAGATATAAGGGTATTAGCAATAAGCCTAATAACGCTGACCAAGACCTACCTAAATAATTTGCAGTAATATTACGAGCTAAAGATGCCATTAATTTAATATTTTAGTTATAAGAAGAAAGAGTTCATAAAGTTAGTAACTAGCATCTAAAAGAAAATTGTGTATAAAGTATCCAAATTTAATGTGTTTTTTAGATTCTATATCATTATAGAATTTCATTTCTAGTTAAGCCAGATTGTTATTGTAAAATTAGTTATTATTCAATATAAATAGTGTTTAAACAAATAAAAAAATATTCAACATATATACAATTATGAATTATTCAAACTCCTGTTTACCAGTTATTCTCCATATATAAACTGAAAACAACGCTACTATTTTCTTCGAGAGTATTCTTGACTTTGTTTTACATGAATCAGGCTTAATATACATAATTATTCACTACCTATATATTATTTATTTAAAACAACACATTAACTATTCCTTTGATAATTTCCAGAAATAATATTATCCAACCAATCCTGATTGTTCAAATACCATTGTACTGTTTTTTGGATACCTTCAGCAAACTGCAAACTTGGTTCCCAGCCTAACTCCTCTTTCAGCTTAGTTGAATCAATTGCATAGCGTAAATCATGCCCTGCCCTATCCGTTACATAAGTAATTAATTTTTCAGAACTTCCTTCGGGTCTATCTAGCAATTTATCAACCGTTTTAATCAGTATTTTAATCAAGTCGATATTCTTCCATTCATTAAAGCCACCGATATTATAAGTCTCAGCAATCTTGCCTTTGTGAAAAATCAAATCGATTGCTCGTGCATGATCCTCTACATAAAGCCAGTCGCGCACATTCTCACCTTTACCATACACCGGCAGTGGCTTATTCTGGCAGATATTGTTGATAAACAAAGGTATCAATTTTTCCGGAAATTGATAAGAACCATAATTGTTGCTACAGTTGGTTACAATAGTAGGTAACCCATAGGTATCATGAAAAGCTCTTACAAAGTGATCGCTACTCGCTTTACTTGCCGAATAAGGTGAATGAGGATCATAGCTAGTTGTTTCCAGAAAGAATGTTCCATCAAATTCTAATGCACCAAATACTTCATCCGTTGAAATATGGTAAAAGCGTTTTCCTTCGTAATCGGCTTCCCAATTCAGTTTAGCAGCTTGCAGCAAGGCAAGTGTTCCCATTACATTGGTTTGTGCAAAAGTAAACGGATCTTTTATACTTCGGTCAACATGACTTTCGGCCGCCAAATGAATTACTCCGTCAATCTTATATTCTTTAAAAAGGATCATAATTTTTTCAAAGTCACAGATATCTCCCTTTATAAAGGTATAATTCGGTTTATCTTCAATATCTTTAAGATTAGCCAAATTACCGGCATAGGTCAACTTATCCAGATTGATAATATGATATTCCGGATATTTATTAACGAATAATCTCACCACATGAGAACCTATGAATCCGGCTCCACCGGTGATTAGGATATTACGTTTGAATTCCATTTTAAATTTCTTTTATTCGTAAAGCTTATCACTATAATTAAAACAAGACCCGAAATCGTTCAACTTGCTATGTAATTTATCTTTCTCTGAAAGAATAATTTTATCCGCAGGAATCTTCCAATCAATTGCCAGGTCAGTATCATCCCATGCCAATGCACCTTCGTGTTGCGGAGCGTAATAATTGTCGCATTTATATTGAAAGATCACTTCTTCACTTAAAACTACAAATCCATGCGCAAAACCTCTGGGAACAAAAAACTGCCGTTTATTTTCGGCTGATAGTTCTACAACTACATGCTTCCCATAGGTTGGTGAGCCTTTACGAATATCTACTGCAACATCCAAAACAGCACCTTGCACCACTCTGACCAGTTTGGATTGTGCATAAGGCGGCTTTTGAAAATGTAAGCCTCTTAAAACACCATAACTGGATTTTGATTCATTATCTTGTACAAAAAAAGTTTTACAAACTTGTTCCTGAAAGTTTTTTTCGGAGAAAGATTCAAAAAAATAACCTCGATCATCCTTAAAAACGCGAGGTTCAATAATGAGTACTCCTTCTATTTCTGTTTTAATTATTTCCATTATTTTGCGATATTCAATAAATACTGACCATACTGGTTTTTTTCCATTGGTCGGGCTAACTCTATCAGTTGTTCCTTGCTAATCCAGCCTTTTCCGTAGGCAATCTCTTCGAGACAGGCAATTTTCAATCCCTGACGTTTTTCTATTACTTCTACAAAAGTAGAAGCATCAGAAAGTGAGTCGTGTGTACCGGTATCCAACCAGGCAAAACCACGGCCTAACAGTTGCACTTTAAGGTTGCTTTCTTTTAAAAACTCCTGATTAACGGTAGTAATTTCTAACTCTCCACGTTCGGAAGGTTTTATTTGCTTGGCTACTTCAACTACTTTGTTTGGGTAAAAATACAATCCAACCACCGCATAATTTGACTTTGGCTGCAAGGGTTTCTCTTCCAGGTTTAAAACATTCCCATTTTCATCAAATTCGGCTACACCATAGCGTTCCGGGTCATTGACAAAATAGCCAAAAACAGTTGCTTTATCTTGCTCTGCATTAACTACCGCTTCTTTCAGCATCTTCCCAAAACTTTGTCCGTAAAAGATATTATCGCCTAATACCAAACAGACCGAATCATTTCCAATAAATTGTTCTCCAATAATAAAAGCTTGCGCCAATCCATCAGGAGAGGGCTGCTCGGCATATTCCAGTTTAACGCCATAATCAGACCCATCGCCTAACAATCGGCGGAAACAGGGAAGATCCTGTGGAGTTGAAATAATAAGAATTTCACGAATCCCGGATAACATTAATACAGATAAGGGATAATAAATCATCGGCTTATCATACACGGGTAAAATTTGCTTGCTCACCCCTTTTGTTATCGGGTATAAACGGGTTCCGGATCCTCCGGCTAATACTATTCCTTTCATTTATAAGTTAATTTTATTAAAAAAATTCTGGTGTCAATGAATAGCAATTAATCTATTGTTTCACCTTTATAGTCTGCCTGTCTTATTAAATTGATTCATACTTCCATTAAGTAATTTCGAGAAGCTCCTCTATATTCAGGAACTCTTTATCGTAGATAATAATTTGGTTACTATTATTTGACCCAGTTGCTCATGGCCCTTTGCACTTAAATGATGTCGATCATAAAAGTTTGTTTTAATTATTTCAAATTCATCAAAAACGTCAACAAAAATTGCATTCTGCATAGTAAATAGATTCTTATAATAAACCCCTGCATTTCTTCTAACAATGCTACTAGGAGTATAGTAACATGGTAGTGGGGAAATAATTACAAAGGTTTTTTCTGTGTTTTTCTTAATTATTTCTTGAAGCGAAAAGAGATATTTACTATTTTTCCGTTTGGTATTCATCCAAATAACAGGTATCAGCAACCATCTTAATATTGAAACCGAAGAAAAATATAGACTACTACGACCTTTAGAAAAGACAGAACTTTCTCTAGGACTAGAATTTGAAACACTATTACTTTTCTTTTTTGAAGAAGACAATAATGTTTTTATCGAACCATCAAATTCATAATTTCCAACCTGCAAGAAAACTAAGTCAGAGCAATAACAATCTAGTATAGATTCTAACTCAGTTACATTTTTCAGTTGAAACATAGTTTTCTTTAATTTACACTTTAGATTTAAGTTTGACTCAACAATATCTATAAATGAAGGACTTCCTTCAGCACCAAAACCTGAGACATGGCAACCACCTATTATAATAAAATCACGTTCACTATTTTCACGACCAACCATCACTCCTCTATTTTCTCAATATAGTTTTTATCATAATAAACCAGACACATTCACTTCAATTATCATCAAATTTATTCTAAACCATTTATAATAATATCATTGATTGATATCTTGCTTTAAAGCACCATATCTAAACAATGAATTTATATTCAAAAGGATATGAATTGGAATAATGATAAATATATTTATTCAGAATGCTCTGCTAGGGCTTTCGAACGTTCTGCTATGCCTTTCGAATGCTATGCTATGCCTTTCGATGGCTATACTAGGGCTTTCGATGGCTATACTAGGGCTTTCGATGGCTACACTAGGGCTTTCGATGGCTACACTAGGGCTTTCGATGGCTACACTAGGGCTTTCGATGGCTATACTAGGGCTTTCGATAGCTATACTAGGGCTTTCGATGGCTATACTAGGGCTTTCGATGGCTATACTAGGGCTTTCGATGGCTATACTAGGGCTTTCGATGGCTATACTAGGGCTTTCGATGGCTATACTAGGGCTTTCGAAGCCTGGTTTCACAGTGTAACACAGTGTTATTTTAGTTATTGAAAAAAAGTCTTTCTATTTCCCCTCTTCATATCCTATTTACTTCTCTGTAGGTAGAGTTGTATTGCCGTCCGCTGATGACTTTCTACCCGTCTGTTTTACATTTTTGAGAATGCGTGTAAAAGTATAATCTGCTAATTTAGCCGGATTAGTACTCTTATACAAAATTTTGCCTATCGAAGATATCTCGGCCGCTTGCCGGTATGCTTCGTTCAGCAACAACACATTATCCTGAACAATAGCTCTGCGATGGCTGGTTATTTCGATTTGCTGTTGTTTATCGGCAGCCATTGTACTAAAAGCGGCAGTCAAAAAAACAATTTGCTCGTCGGTTAAACCTTTCTCGGCCAATGGAGTCTTATAGGTACGAATATTTTCTAAGACCACATGCAGATTGTCAATAACTCCTTCTACATTGCCGAAACGGATGCTTTGACGCAAAGCCGTCAACCCAAAGGCAGTAGGTGTAATGTTCAGATTTTTCTTCGCAAGGTTAAGATAACCCGTTACACGATTTATCGGTTGAATAAGTCCGGTCATCGTGTTAATGTACCTTTCGGTAATGATCGATTTTGCCAGGGTCTCGGACTGAGGTTCCAGCAAATCACAAACAGTTGTAACTCTCGTTTCAAAGTCGGTAGCATACGCTTCGGTAAACGTGGGCGAAAAAGCAGAAAAATCTACCAGGTCGCGCCTGAAAACAAATGCAACAGCTTTTAAAACAACAGGTAACTCTTCATCTTTACAATGAAAGAGTCGTTGATTCACACTTTTCATTTTAGTTGATTTAAAATAATTAGGTATGAATATAAAGAGTTGAGATAGAAAGACCGCATTCCATTGGCTGTAATTACACAGCTTAACTCCATTTGTGTTCAACTGAACAACAATTATCATTTTCAGTTAGCGGCCTTCTCAACACTACTGATGTATTATATCTATTTGTAATTCTTACTTTAAATTTGCAACTAAACGGGCGTGATTCGTTCTTGCAGAACAACCCACGCAAGGGCTATCCTATCGGGCTACAAAAGTAACACATTATTTTCACAATAGTGGTAGAAAATAGAATAAAATTATCCTCCAATCACCAATCCATTAACACTCAATAATTTGAAAATAGAAAAAAAGACTACATAAATAGTTGATAACGACAGATGGTTCTGTTTAGTATGCAAAGAACAAAACGCTAACACAAACAAACGGATAAGATAATAATAACTTAAGATACTGTTAACCACAACAATTACTATCGTCTCGATATCCAGTAAAAACAGCAGTTTTAGAGAAGATGCAAAAAAAAACATCCCATAAGAAAACACAAACACAAGATCTAATAATGTCGTTTATGTTATTCTAAAATGAATGCTTCGAGCGCTTAGAGTCACTACATAAAAACTTGTTGCAACAGTGTAATAGTGTAATTCGGAAAATGAAATTAATCTGTGGTCAATAAATTGTTGGTGTAAGGGTGTAAGAGTGTAAATTGGAAGACTGGCCTCCCCTAGCCCCTCCAAGGAGGAGACAGAAATAAAAAAAACCATCAGCGGTATTTGCGAAATAAGCTGGAGATAGACAGTTTAGTGATTCTCTGGGTTCTTAGTGACTTAGTGGTAAAAATGATAAATTCGTGCTATTAGTAAGATTTGTTGTTTAAATATTATATTCACCACAATAAGACATAGATAATGTCATCCCTACGGGATTCGCAAAACAACACCACATACATGGCTACCATACTATCATCCCTACGAGATTTATAAATACAAACACAACACTTGGCCTCCCCTAGCCCCTCCAAGGAGGGGGACAGAAATAAAAAACCATCAGCGGGATTTCTGAAATCAGCATGAGGTAATAGCTTAGCATCTCTGGACATCCGATACTCGGGATATTCCATCTAAACAACTGCATTTTACTGACAGGCAGACTATAGCGGCCGTTCGGTTGGGATAACAACTTAGTGAACCTCAGTGTCCTTCGTGCCTTAGTGGTAAAAAAAAAGAGACCCAGCACAAGCAAGATCCCTTTTCTACAAATTATCAATTGTCAACTTCCTGTACTGAGTCTAGTCGAACTTGTACTGAGCGTAGTCGAAGTATTAATTAGTCTTTCATCGCATTCTTCAGAAACAACGCCCCTAACAAATAAAACACGATCAGGAATCCACCCAATATACCACCGGTAGCCACCGCCTTTACTTTGCCGAGCTTTTCTTTCTCCAACGGAAAACGGGGCGTATCCACAATTTGTACAATAGGTGTTTCGCGCGCCATGTCCAGTTTCAGGGATTCCAGGTTCTTCAGCACCTCGGTATAGACCGTTGCATAGAGTTGCGCATTATTTTGTTGTTTCAGACCCGGTACAGCAGCTATCTGTAGCGCAGGGTTGATATTTGCCTGCGAATAACTGGCTCCTTTATAAAGCGACGATTCATAGAGATGACGTACCGAATCGGCCTTTGCCTCCATCATCTTTATATTCGCGCGACTTTGAGCAGTACGGGTATCACTGTAAAACTGATAAGTTTCTTTCATCAATGTTTCTACAAACAATTTCGAAAAAAGTTCATCCTTGCTTACAAAGTCCAGGTTCACCAGACTTAGCTTTTTATCTTTACGAGCCACTGTCAACGCATTCGATTTAACTATTTTATCGTAAATAGAGTACAGCACACTGTCCTGTGTACGGGTAAAAGTCTCCCGCTTTTGACCGATTGGAAACGTCAGGGTTTGTAGCTCCTTGTTCTTTGTTTGCTCTTTCCAACCGTCTTTCAATTCATTTACCTGAGCATATACATCTACCAGGTTTTGCTTTTTACCATAATAATCTACCGGTGAAAGCAAGGTCTGTTCTACAGAGTGGCGCGACTGAATAATCTCGAGTAAATTATCACCACTAAAGGTACCATTACTCCCACCACCCAACATCGCACTTAATCCAAAGGAAGAAGCCAGGTCGGCCAATCCACCACCCCCGGCAGATTTTTCCACAAGTGCAAACGAAAGATGAGCGGTATATTTAGGCTTTGCCATCAATGCCACCACTAAACCAATGGCTGCACCCCCCAGTCCAAAAACAAGGATAATAAGCCATTTGCTCAACAGGTATTGCCACCATTCACGGGCTTTTTGCATTAATTCTTTTAGCGATATCTCGTCGTCTTGTTGTGCTACTTTAATTTGTTCGGACATAAAATATTGTTTAAGCGTTTAAAGGTGCAATTGTATAAAGGTGTAACTGTGTAATTGTGTAATTATTTAACGGTGTAAAACAGAATTTTATCTGTTTGTTACTGGAAGTCAGTTATCAATATTAGTACCAGTCTTACTGTTTACTGATAACTGATAACTGAATCTTATTTCAGCATCGAATAAATCAGTGCTACTACCGATGTAACGGATGTCAACACAGCGATATTTTCAGCAGGTGATAGTTTAGCTTTCAGTTCAGCAGGTTTTTCGGGAACGATAATACGTGCACCCGGTTGAATATTAGGGTAGAAGCGAATCCACATAAACCGATTGGTACTTTTAGCAGTTCCGTTGGCGTAGAGCACAAATACCTTCTTTTTCTCAGCCTGCAAGCTGAATCCACCTGCATTATTGATATATTTACCCAAGCTCATGCCTTTTTGGTAGCCCACATAGGTTGGGAACAACACTTCACCTACAACACGCACTGTTTGTAATTCGCGTGGAACATAAATATTATCATCTTCTTCCAAAAAGAAATCTTTGTTTCCACCCGGGTGTCTCATAATCTCCGCAAGGTCGATACCCACTACACCTTCTTTTTTGAATATTTTATCCACCTGATTGGCTTTCTGAATTGAATCCATTTCACTTACTCCGTTCGGAGCCATACCTGCTGTTTTTAGTAACGTAGCATCCAACTTATTATCCTTTTTCGATTGTAGTTGTTTTTTGGTGTTCTCTTTTGTCAGTTCGTTCATGCGTTGCTCAATACCTGTGGCTTTTTCGGTACGAATCAGGAATGCTCCCAAGGGATAAGCATAGCGTGTAAAACCACCTGCACGTTTGATGACATCCGATATACGTTCGGCTTTATTTGTGATATTATAAGCTCCCGGACGTAGTACTTCACCATCTATATGCACCATACGCACGTCTTCGTAACCGGCAATAGTGCGGACAATAATACGGTCACCATTTTGAAGCACCATATCGCTCACCCCTTTTTTGAAGTTCAACTCTTTGTCCAATGCAAATTTAAATACGATAGTCTTTTCGTTGGTATTCAACAGTTGCTCAGGATCACGGATCACACGCACCAACTCTACCGAATCGGTCAAAGCCATAGCTTTAAATCCATTTGCTTTGAAAATCACATCCTTTAGGGTTATATTTTCAACAAATTTAAATTTACCTGGGTTATTTACAGCACCCATCACTTCCACGGCCTGCTCCTCACGGTAATCGAACAAACTTTTAATCACTACCGAGTCGTCCTTCTGAAGCAAGATATCTTTAGCAGCACCTTTCAACACATCACCCAAATTAAACCCGATAATTTCAGGGATTTGGTTTAATTGTTTGCGGTTGACATAAGCCATGTTCAGGAACGCATCATCTTTCAAACCACCGGCTTTTTCAACCAGTTGTTTTACGGTAAGACCCGATTCCAATGCGTACGTACCCGGGTGAAGAACAGCTCCGGTTAAATCTACGCGGTTATCATATTTATTAATAGCCGTTGTCGAAACAAAACAAGAATCGCCGGACAGCAATTTGAAGGAAGATAATTGTTTGTCGGTCACATCAACCACCGTTTTGCCGGTAGCATTCAATCGAAGAACAGTTAACTTTAATTTGTAAGCATTATCTGCAAACCCACCTGCATAGCGAACCAGTTGTTGTAATGTTTCATTGCGGGTTGTTTCAAAAACGGCTGGATGCTTTACAGCTCCGCTCA
>Ga0302173_10000472_pt1 | contig 21746 bp, 14 predicted proteins | sample I_Fen_N3_1_FD_198785 | JGI IMG/M metagenome (GOLD analysis project Ga0302173, IMG submission 198785) | Peat permafrost microbial communities from Stordalen Mire near Abisko, Sweden - I_Fen_N3_1 | ecosystem: Environmental > Terrestrial > Soil > Wetlands > Permafrost | place: Sweden: Abisko... | reverse complement strand
AATAACATCTAGCAATCATTGATCCCATACTATGTCCAAACAAGAAATAAGGTAAATCCATATATTCTTCTTGTACGATTTTTCGAAGAGTATGTTCATCTTCTACCATTGTAATATAACCTTTATCTCCCCAGTCAGTCCAATTATTTGAAACATATGCTGTTTTCCCATGCCCAACGTGATCATCTGCTGCAACTATAAAACCTGCTTCATTTAGCTTAAATATCATGTGCATATATCTACGTGAATGTTCATGATAGCCATGTACAATTTGAACTATTCCCTTTGGTTTGCAAATAGGAGTGTAAATCCAAGCTTGTACTATATCCCTTTTATTAAATGATTTAAAACTTTTTTCTTGAAATGCCATAAGAATTCTCCTTAAATTATAAAAATATTTTTCTCAGTTTACTTCCAAAATAACTATTATATATAATAGTGCATAATTAAATACTTTTATATATTTAGTATTTTTACATGCATCATATAATGTTTTTATTCCAAACATTCTCATATTTATAACCAGTAAGTTCTTCAACAACTTCTTTTGTTTTTGGATCAACATCAGCTTTTGAGCCATTATTTTTTAGTCGGTCAACTTCATTTATTAATATCTGATGGGTCTCTTTATTAAGTTTAAAAGTAAAAGATAGAATTAGAGACAATACAAGCAGTCCTACACATCCAAAAACTAAAACATATCCAATAACCTGTATTGTTTGAGTGGATTGAACTTCTTGCCCCTTAACAAATCCTCCCGTTTGTAACAGAACTCCAATGAGAAATGTAGCAAGTGCTACAGTACTCTTTCTAGTAAAAGTCATAACTGCAGCAAAAAGTCCTTCTCTTCTTTTCATTGAAATAATTTCATCAACATCTGGAATAAATGGAAACACAGTCCAAGGAGTTAGAACTGCCAAGGATCTAAATGCGAAATAAACTACAGAAATTGCAAGTAAAATAGCATTCTTAGATGCAGGATTAACTAAATAAACACCATAATATGCTAATACACTTAATATCATAAACGTATAAGTAAGCTTATATAATTTAGTAGGTCCAAACTTTAAAAATAAAATTCCACCTAAAATCGTTCCTGGTATACCAATAATACTAAACGAAAGCAAATATGCGCCAAAAGATGATGAAACTTTTAAATTATAAACACAGAAAAATAAAAATACAGCATTAAATATATCACCAGCAGTAAAGGATAATAAATAAAGTCCTAAGTGTTTTCTAAAACTTTTAAGCTTAAATGTAGATACATATTCACCAAGCACTTTTAAGTACTGAGTACTACTTTTATGCCCTTTAGACTGAGATTGTGCTAATAATTCTTGTTCCATGGCTGGTGTAATTTCTCTTTCCCAAGTCACCTTATATGTTATAAATATACAAATTGCATATAACATCGCAAAAAATAATCCATTGTAAAAATACGCATAAGGATTTTTTTGACCAAAGTGTCCAATTAATTGTGCTGGAACAAAAGTCCCTAAGAACTGACCTAAAGAAGAAATAACCAATCTGGAAGTGGAAATTTTTGTTCTATCCCCGAAATCAGTTGTCATTTCAGTTGGCAGTGTTTCCCATGGAATTAATACCATAGCTGCAACTATTTCAAATAGGAAATAACATATTAAATAAAACCAGTAACTCATTCCTATTGTCCATATTAGTGCATAAATTGCCATCAGAGGCGCTCCAATCAATAAAAAGAAACGACGTCTTCCAAAAATCTTTCCAAGCTTAGTTTTATAGAAATTATCAGATATAGTACCTATAAACAAACTAGCAATTGCATCTACAAAACGTGCAATGGCAACAATAGAAGCCCCTTCAATTGGCGTCAAACCACAATAGGTTGTATAGAAAAACAATAAAAAAGCTCCAATTATTGTAAACGCTCCGCCACCCATTATATCCACTAATCCATAACCAATACATGTAGGTAAAGTAATCTTTTTATCTTTTCTAGACATATAATCTACCTCTTTCATTAATTAATATTTTTAAGTCTATATTAGTCGAATATATAATAATATCCTAAGTAAAGTTGTTATTTATTGTAATTTGTGTTATACTTTATTTCACGAAAATTTTCTTAGACATTTTTATCATTTTTAGTTTATATTATTTTGCAGAATATAATAAACTATTAATGATGAAAATGTTTTTTTGTTTTATTTTTTTATTTAAGTGTGACAATATCATTTCCTTCTTCATATAATCAATAAATTATTTTATATTTATGTTCCTCCTTTTATTTCGCTTTTAATATACTAAGTTTAAATAAAACAAGTTATATAAAAAGCTGCTAAATTTAATCTTCTATCCTAGCCTCACCTCCTTTAAATTATATTTCAATTTTACAACAACCGTTTACATAGACTTGTACAGGAAATCTTTTCCCTAGTTATCATGCTTAAATTATAGTTCCAAAAACATGAAAAAAATATGTTTTAATTGCTTAAAAACTTGCATAAATTGCTGTAGTAAAATATAATAAAATTAAATTTTATTATAAAGTATCCATATATATCGCTACTTTTCCAATTCTAAACGTTTAATTGCGAAATGATTTAGCAAACTTAGTGCAATTTATACAATTTTTCGAAAGGTGATAATGATGAAAAAGAAAATACATGATTATTTTACACGTAAACATATGCTTTCTAGCAATTATGAGGTTTTTCACTTTTTAAATACTGAAGATACCTTTCAATATTTACATACTCATGATTTTTATGAATTTTACTTATATATTTCTGGAGATGTTACTTATTTAATAGAAGGAAAATCATATAACCTGGAATCAGGTGACATCATATTAATTAATACAAAGGAACTCCATCGCGCCATAGTTAATACCATGAAGGTTCCCTACGAGCGTATTATACTCTGGATAAATAAATCTTTTTTACGTGAATTATCAACACCAGAAACTGATCTTACCCAATGCTTTGAAAATGTAGGGAAAAAAAATATCATACGAGCTGATTTTCAAATTCAACAAAATGTAAGGGCACAACTTAGTAAACTTCTTGACCTTGAGAACTATAAAGGTTTAGGTAAAGATTTGTTATCTAAAGCCTATATTACAGAACTTGTTATACAATTGAACAATCTTGTTTTTAATGATAAATCTGATATGGATATTGAAATCATGAAGAGCAATCTAATTGATGGAATAGTTGGATATATTAATAATCATGTCACTGAAGAAATTACTATTGATGAGCTTTCTAAAGAATTTTTTCTTAGTAAATTTCATCTAGCTAGGGAATTTAAAAAATATACAGGCACCACAATTCACAGGTATATAGTTCAAAAGAAATTAATTGAAGCAAAAGAACTAATTATTAAAAACTATCCAATTAATAGTGTTTACAAGCAATCTGGATTTGGTGATTACTCAAACTTTTTTAGAGCCTTTAAAAATGAATATGGCATTTCCCCTAAGCAGTTTTATAAAATTATGAGTGAATCCAGTTTGAAAAAATGAAGTAAAATATATAGTTACACTTTCACTTTATTAATAGCTATTTCTATATTTAAGTTATATATATGTTGCAATAAAGTTTTCACATATCTCTTAGCCAGCATTTTACAAGCAAATTCTAAAATTCTTAAGTTCTAAAGTTATAAAATTCTTTAGAATATTATAATTCCTAATTGTAAAATCATTATTGAAACTTATATATTATAAAAATTTTCTAATCCTAACCATACTCTAATATATTTTTGATTATAATTACCTAATTTAGATACTATACTGCAAAAGTTTTAGGAGGCACAATGAATAATAAGATATTAGAATTTACATCAAGACAAGTGATGAATTTACCTGATTTTGAATTTTTTCACTACTCAGATAAGCGTTCTTTAAATGTTGAATATCATAACCATGACTTTTATGAGATATTCTTCTTTATCTCTGGAAGAGTTAAATACATTATTGAAGGAAAAACATATAACCTTAAACCTAATGATATTCTTCTAACTAACAATAAAGAGTTACATAAACCTGTAATTGAAAATGGAATTAATTATGAAAGGATTGTTATTTGGGCTAATCCAAACTTTGTGAAAAAGCTTGAAAACAATGAAACTTCTCTTACACTTTGTTTCGAAGATTCATCAAAACATCATTATAACCTTCTTCGTCCAAATATCAACCTTTTTCATCGTATTAAGAAAATATATGAAAAACTTGAAAAAGCTTATAACAGCAATGATTATGGTGATACTCTTCTTAGGAAAATCTATATGACAGAATTGTTAATATACCTTAATAGAGCATATTTTGATACATCTAAAGAAATTGAAATCGATATTGATCACAATTCTAAAATAAGCGATGTAGTACATTATATAAACGAAAATTTATGCGAAGATTTATCCCTTGACACATTATCTCAGAAATTTTATATAAGCAAATATCACTTAAGTCGTCAGTTTAAGCAATATGTCGGCTTTACTATACATCAATATATTAGTAAAAAAAGACTTATTATTGCCAAAATTCATTTACATGATGGAGCTTCTATTGATTCTGTATATATTGATAGTGGATTTAATAACTATCCAAATTTTTTAAAAGCTTTTAAAGATGAGTTTGGATTCTCTCCAAAAAAATATGTTAAATCACTTGCTGAAAATAAATTATAAATAAAAAATAAGTAAAGGTAATTAATTAACAAATTAATTACCTTTACTTGGCCGTTGCACAATATTATATCTGTTCTTTAATAATCCCTTTTCTATATGCGTCTAATAGCTTCTCTAAATATTTTATCTGAAGCTTAAGTTCTTCACCAACATCTGTGTCTCCAACTCTCTTCCTTTCAACTTCCTGCTCTAATATTACTGTAGCTGAAAGAATATCCTTCTCTTCTTCAATTGCTTTTTGTGTTGATTCAAAAGGCTCATGGGATACTAAGGCAAGCCCATAGGAATTGTATATAAGTGTATATCCAGCTATTCCTGTTTGAGATTGATATGCTCTTGAAAATCCTCCATCTATAACTAAAAGCTTTCCATTTGCCTTTATAGGACTTTCACCTTTTTTGATTTTTACTGGTACATGACCATTAACTATATGAGAAGTCTTTGAATCCAATCCAAATTCATGAAAAATCATATTACACATTTTTTCATCATTTTCTAAGTCAAAGTAATAACTTTTCTTCTCAACATGAGTTGTCTTATCCTCAATAAAATATCGTTCAAATGTAGTCATTTTATTTTTACCAAAAAGAGGTGAGTCAACCCCATTCCATAGATACCAAGTAATATCCATACCATATAATTTTGCTTTAGGATTATTTTTGTAGAAATAGCCTTCTCGTACTAATATCTCCAATCTGTCTAAAAAATCTTTTCCTCTATATTCTTTCCCAGAAGATCCTATACTAACCTTTTTAAAACTACCATCTTGATTTATTGGAATACAACCATGGTATAGTAGATTAGAATTATGCTTTAAATAAATACTTCCCTTTGCAAAAAGAAAACTAACATGTTTCTGAAGTTTTTCACTATTTAAGAAGGATGACTTAAGTTTCTCTAATAATTCAATTTCTTCTGGAATGAGTTCGTATGGATTTTTAGGATTTATAGTTGGAAATTTACAATCTTTCAACTTATATACTTTATTCTCTAAATTAATTGTACCCTCTTCATAATTAATTTTATTTAATAAAAGCCTATCTTGCATTTTAAAGTATGGACGTCTATTAATTATTTGCCCGTCTAATTTAAACTGTATTATAGCTATAGCCTTATGCATCTTAGCTATAAGCTTTATCTCCTTATCACTATAATCCTTACCATTTTCATTTTTAGGTTTAAATCCTAAACATTCATCATGTTTATAAAAATCTATAGCAAAGGACGCTAATGGAAGCAGGTTTATTCCATAACCATCTTCTATAGTTCCTAAGTTTGCATATCTTGCACATATTCTAATAACGGTTGCAATACAAGCTTCACTCCCTGCAGCTGCACCCATCCAAAGTATATCGTGATTTCCCCATTGAATATCCACAGAATGATAGTTTATAAGGGTGTCCATTATAATATGTGCACCAGGACCTCTATCAAATATGTCTCCTATAATATGCAGTCTATCTATTACTAATTTTTGAATTAAATTAGATATTGCTATTATAAATTCGTTAGCTCTACCGATTTTTATTATAGTTTTTATTATTTCACTATAATATTCTTCTTTGTCTTCCCTATCTGGTTGTTCGTGTAGAAGTTCTTCTATAATATATGCAAAGTCCTTTGGAAGTGCTTTTCTCACCTTAGAGCGAGTATATTTCGAAGATACGAATCTACAAATTTCTACAAGTCTATATAAAGTAATTTTATACCAATCTTCAATATTTTTCTCATTTTTCAGCATAAGATCTAGTTTTTGCTCTGGATAATAAATTAGAGTTGCAAGGCTCTTTATATCCTCTTGTCTTAATGAATTCCCAAAAATATCTGTTATTTTACGTTTTATAACCCCAGAAGCATTCTTTAGTACATGTATAAAAGGTTCATATTCTCCATGAATATCTGTCAAAAAATGTTCAGTACCTTTAGGAAGATTTAAAATTGCCTGTAAGTTTATTACTTCTATACACGCATCAGCTATTGTTGGATATTGATTTGATAGAAGTTTCAGATATCTTAATTCATTTTCAAATTCTCGTCTTAAATTCTCTTCAATGTTAGGCACTATAGTTCCCCCTCAACCTTCTTGCTATAATTATTTATTTTGTATTTTATAGTTTCAATTACAACTTTATTTATTTTTGGATTTTTTAGTTAATAATATCGATATATCTTTATTATAGCAAATATTTTGGAAAATAAAAAACTTTTAACTAAAAATACTAACTCCTTAATATTTATTCTAAGATTATGCTTATAAACTAAATTACAAGGACACCATAAAATTGGTGTCCTCGCAATATTTATTTACTTGTTCTTCTTCTTTCTAATTCGTCTTGAATTTCTGTAAGTGCTTCTTTAGTCATAGGATACACAAATGCAATTATTAAAAATACTATAAAGTACGTAACTGCTGGTATTAATGTAGCAAGACCTCTAATATTTGATGCAACCTCGGCTGTTTGCTGTGGTGCCTTTGCAACATAACCCGCCAATCCAAGTGCAACTCCTCCCATTACACCTGCTATAGCTTGACCAACTTTTCTGGCAAACGAGTATATTGAGTAAACTGTACCATCTTCTCTTGTTTCTGTAATGTATTCTTGATAATCTATTACGTCTGTAACAAATGCCCAAAGCATGAAGTTAAAAAAGTTAAATCCTAAATTAGCAATAAAACTCAATGCAACAAATAAGTATGCATTTTGAATAGGAATAAGGTATAACAAGAAATATGCTGCTGCTGAGAAAAACAGTGCTACTGATGCTGATTCCTTTTTACCGAACTTCTTTGAAATTGGAGCAATTGCTGGAGCAACTATTACTACATTAAGAATGGTAACAAAACCAGCTAGTGATAACGCTTTTGTATTTTGGAAATAATCCTTATATAAATAAGTATTTAAGCTGCCTGAAAGCAACATTGCTATTATAAGCACAAGTGATGCGACTACTATTGAAATGAATGGTTTGTTCTTTGTAAGTCCCTTCAAAGAAGCAAGTAAACTTCCCTTTTTCTCTGAAGACACTGCTACTGTTACACGTTCTGTTGATAATTTATAACAAAGAGTGTAGCAAGTCATTGCAAGTGCAGCCATTATAACAGCTACTATAAAAAATCTGTTTGAGTCAGCTTTGTTATTTATAAAAACCACCATTGGAACAACTGTTGATATAATCATTCCTGCAAATGCAGCCCCCATACTTCTGAACGTTGAAAGAGAAGCACGTTCAACTGGATCAGTTGTAATAAGTGATGCCATTGATCCATAAGGGATATTTACAGTACTATATAACGAACCCCATATAATGTAAGTTGCAAATGCATAAACAAGATAAAATTGATTTGGTAATCCAGGTATTTTTGTAAACATCAAGATTCCAAATACTAAAAGAATCGGTGCAAAACGCATAATCCATGGTTTAAACTTACCATTTTTAGTAGCAGGCCTTGAATCTATAAAACGCCCAACTGCAACGTCCATAATGGCATCCCAAAGTCTTGCCACTAAGAATACAACTCCTGTAAGTGCTGGACTAATACCAAATACATCTGTATAAAAAACCATTAGAAATGAGCTTGCAAAAATAAAGAAGAAGTCATTTCCAAAGTCACCAAACATATATCCAAGTTTATCTCTTAGTCCAAATTTTTTATTTGAATTAATATTTGTATTAATCATTTTTTTGTCCTCCTATTTATTAATATAATTATTTTTATATAAAAATCTATCATAACGATTACACAAGTATGAATATCCAGTCATTGTTAAAAACTATATCTAGCATTATTTTAAGTAGAGATTTCATATATTCTAATAATATATATGAAATCATTTTCCAACTTAAAGATCTTGCATAAAATAGTAAAATAAATACAATTTAATTATCTTCTTGTTTCCCACTTATTGCAGAATACATTTTCATTAAAGATTCCTTTAAATTCTGACTCACCCATTATTTTTTTGATTGTTTGACTAATAACTTCTCTTGTATCTTTGTAAGCATTAATATATGTCTTTACCATTGGCACATCTGTTAAATGAGTAGTGAAATTTAGTGATACAAATACAGTTGGTATTTCATGTACATACCATGGAATATCTGTAGACATTGGGCATTTCCATCTGATACGATAATTATTTTCAGCTGCATATCCTACAATATCTGCAAAAATTATTGCAGCATCAAAATTTTGTGAAACTTCAGCGGTTTTACCTTTATCTCTGCTTGTACCATCAATCAAAGTAACTTCAAAACCTACTTTTTCAAGTTCTTCAATTATTATTTTCTCAGCTTCATTTGATCCATGAGTGATTCCACCGATTTCGCCAAACAATGTATGAAGCCTTAATCTCTTATGAGTATTTGGGCTTAGCGGAAGTTCATTTTTAGTATTTTTAACTAAAGTAATACCTAAATCTGCAGCTTCCTTAGCCATAGCTAAATGTTCTTCACAACCAATAATTTTCAAGTCTTCTTTATCAGGTATTAATTTGCCTTCTTTTTGTTTGATGTGTAACTTTAAAGCAGCTTTTAAACCTAATATTCTACATAGCGCATCTTGTAAACGAGCTTCTGTAATAACACCATTTTTATATCCATCCATCATAAAGTTAAAGTCTTCTTCTTGATCATTAAAGAATAAGAACATATCGCAACCAGCAGCAATTGCAGCAGGTACATAATCTCTACGTTTCATAGCCGCTGCCATACCTATCATATGAGAAGCATCAGTTACTACTAATCCATTAAAGCCTAATTGTTCTTTTAATAATCCAGTTATTAATTCAGGTGCTAAAGTCGCTGGTAAAATATCTTTATCTTTCATACCTGGAACTAATTTTTTTTGATATTCTGGCAATGCAATATGTCCAGCCATCATAGTCATAAGCCCTTCGTCAATTAAGTGTTTATAAACCTTACCAAAACTTTCATCCCATTTTTCAACGCTAAGTTCATTAACGCCTAAAACTAAGTGTTGATCACGTTCTTCAGTACCATCCCCTGGGAAATGTTTAGCACAAGATGCAATATTACTTTGTCTTAAACCTTTAATATAAGCGCTAGTATATTTTATAACTGATTCTGGTGTAGTACCATATGCTCTAGTATTAACAATTGTATTTCTCCAATTCATTAAAATATCAGCACATGGATCGAAGTTCCAATTTACACCTATAGCTGTAGCTTCACGTCCACTTACATAACCTACATTGTAAGCAACCCTTTCACTTCCTGATGCTTCTACTTGTGCAGCTGAAGCTATATAAGTACCATCATTAATTGCACCGTCACCACCAGCATCACAGTTTGCTGCTATTAGCATTGGTATCTTACTATTCTTTTGCAAATTTGATAGTAATTCATATACTTGGCTAGACTCTCCACCATGATATCTCGCCCCGCCTATATGGTATTTTTCAAGTAACTCCTTACTTTTTTCAGGATCTAAATCAAAAAATAAGTTTATAAATAATTGACCTATTTTTTCTTCTGTAGTCATTCCTGTAACAGTACTTTCTACCCACTTAATATCTTCATCACTTAAATAAAATGGTTTTGCTTTTAAATCTACTAATTTCATATTTTTTTCCTCCTAAATAAAATTAAATTTATTTTAATATTGAATTAAATTCACTTATTAATTTATCTTGATATTCTCCTCTATAGCTACCTTCTAAAAGTTTTGTTAATGCTTCTTTTTTTAAGCGATCCCAAGAAAAATCTTCTCTTCCAACAAGTATAGGATAATATAACACACCATTTTTTACGGCTGATTCCAAGTCACCAGGTGCATCCCCAACCATTAGCACTTCATCTTCAAAGTAGTTATTCTTTTTTAAATTAGCTATACAAGCTGCCTTGGTACCAGCTTCTTGCCCAAGCATTACTTTCACACAAGGTGCAAGCTCGTGTCTTGTCCATTCTGCAATTACAGCTCCTCCATTTGCAGAAGAAACAATTGCAACATCTGCAACGGAACTAATAATTTCTAAGCTCTCTTTAACATTGTCAAATGGTTTGTCATCCTCAGGTAATTCTCTAATGGCCTTGTTAACAGCGTTGCTCCATTTAAGAACATTAACCAATTGTTCATCTTTTGTTTGTGAAATTGCCTTCTCTAGTGCAGGATTTGATAATTCAGTTGAAATTTCAATCCACTTATTAACTGATAAAAAGTCAGGCATATCTATACCCTCTTCCTTTAAAAGTTCAAAAGTTTTTGCAAGACCTTTAAATCGATTAATTCCTCTTGTTTTTGAGTACAAGTTAACCATATTCCAAGTTTCAAGAAACTTAGTCTCTATAGCTTGCAATCCCCATATTTCAATTGCCTTAGGTGCAAAACATTTTCTATGTTTTACTTCCATAGTGTCCATTGCACACCCATCGGAATCAACACATACTAAAAATCTTTTAGTCTTTTTAAAGTCTTCTATATTTACTTTCATAAAGTTACCTCCTTCTATGAAATCATTTTCAAGTTTCTAAACATAGTTTATATCTTTAACGATATTTTGACCTTAACTATTTTGATGTATTGTATAAAATTATTGCACTTAAAATAATTTTCTGTTATTATAATTTAAATTTCTAATATTTTAGATGTGGAGAAATTATGAGATTAAAAAATCAAATTTCCATAACTATTTTTTATAACAGAAAAACTACCCAATTATATTTTCATAACTGAGTAGTTTAATTCCTATGATTTTTTGATTTTTATTAATTCTTTATTAAGTGTATATAAAATTTTTTCAGTTAAAATATTTTCTGCCATTGTAGCTATTGTATCAATTTTTATTCCCATCATCATTCCAAGGGTAGAATTTTCTGAAATATCTCCTAAATACTTAGTGATTACTGCTTTAGCTTCTTCATTTTTAAGAATTTCATTAAATGAGCAACGTGTTGAATAAACATCATCAGTGATTTGAATTTCTTCTACTTCGACATTATCTAAGTCTAGGTCAGGCATTTCAAACCAGTTAGCTGCCATTCCTCCTGTATCTGCTTCAGGGGCTACATAACTTGGATTAGATTCAAATACTCTATTAAATCTAGCCGAATCTTCTAATAAAACACCATCTTGATTAGAAACAACCTTAATCTCATTTAACCCATCATGTAGATCAACATTTTCAAAAATAAAGATTTTACTATTACCTACTTTTGTAGCTACTTCATATCCATTTGCATAAAGTGTTACTTTGTCACAGTTAGAATAAACCTTAACCTTAATTTCATTATCTACTCTATCTACAAATTTCTTGCTTGTGATATGCACAAATTTTTCATCTGACCAATGTGCTTTATACATATAGAAAGCATCCTTTTTAATCTTTCTATCATAAGTTACTAAACCTTTGTTATTTCTTCCCTTTACGCCACCCTCATCTCTTATATTTGCACCAAAATCAAACATATTCCATACATATGTTGACCAAAGGTAAGAGCGTGCCTCAAATATTTTCCAAACTGTTTCATGATATAACGCATGATATTCTTCACTATAGTCTTTTAATTTGGGATCATTATTATGATATTGAAGAATACCTTCTGCACCATATTCAGATATACCTAATTTTACATTAGGGTTAGTTTTATGGAATTTATCAAGCCATCCTGCAAAATCTTCAGTTTTACCTTGATACCAACCATAATACTTATTATATCCAAGTATATCAGTTACATAATTATATGGATCATCATCTTCTACAAACATAACATTTGCCATTGTAGTTAATCTAGTAGGATCTTCTTTCTTAGTTAATTCATTTAATTCATTAACAAGCTTTCTAAGTTCTGGTCTTTCTCCACTAATTTGTATTTCATTTTGAATTCCCCAGAACATAATTGATGGATGGTTATAGTTTTGTCTAATTAATTCAACCATTTGTTGTTTTGCATTTATACCTTCTAATTCTTCTTTTGACATAACAGATATAAATGGTATTTCAGCCCATACAACCATTCCTTCTATATCACATAAATCATAGAAATATTGATTATGTTGGTAATGAGCGAGTCTTATAGAAGTTGCTCCTACCTCTTTAATTAATTCTATATCTTCTTTATGTTCCTTTGGAGTAATTGCCCACCCCATATCTTTTCTGTCTTGATGTCTTGAAACACCATGTAATGGAAGATGTTCACCATTTAAGAAGAATCCTTTTTCAGAATCAACTTCAAAGTATCTTACGCCAAAAGGAATTGAAAGTTCATCTACAGTATCGTTAAAACTTATCATTGACACCTTTGCTTCATACATATAAGCATTTTTTCTACCATTCCATAATGTTGGGTTTTCTATAGCAATTGGCATTGTAACGATTTTAGTTTCGCCTTTAGCTAGCATAACTTCGCTTGTAGCATAAGTTATATTTTTACCTTCTGCATCTAATATATCTACCCAAAGTCTTACTTTTTTATCTTCTTCATTAGCATTAACTAATTTAGATTTAATTGTTAATGAAGCTTTCTCTTTGGTTACTTCTTCTTGAATTACATAAATTCCTTTTGAACCATAATCCATCAAATCAAAATGAACATTACTCGCAATAACAAGATTTACATCTCGATAGATTCCGCCATAGAATGTAAAGTCTGCCATTTGAGGATAAACATCATCAACAACTGTATTATCAACTTTTACTGCTAATGTATTCTTTTTTCCAAATTCAATAACATCAGTGATATCAAATCTAAATGTAGAATATCCACCTCTATGTTGTCCCATATATTTACCGTTTACATATACATCAGTAATACTATTAGATCCAGTAAATTCAATAAATACTTTGTTTCCTTGTGCTGAGTTATCTAAAGCAAACTCTTTTCTATACCAGCAAGCACCTTTATAAAAATCAAATCCATTTGCTCCATCAATAGCATTCCAAGTATGAGGTACATTAACACCTTCCCATTTTTCATCATTGAAAGCTTTATCCATTGCTTTTACTTCATCTTGTTTAATAAATCTCCAACCATTGTTAATATTAATAACTTTTCTCATAATATTGCCTCCTATTTATGAAATCATTTTCAATTTTCTAAACATAGTTTATATCTTTAACGAAAATTTGCCCTTGACTATTTTGATGCATTGTATAAAATTATTGCACTTAAAATAATTTTCTGTTATTATATTTAAAATTTCTAATATTTTAAATTGGAGGAATTATGAAAATAAAAAACAAAGATATTAATGAAACTATTTATAATACTTGTACAATAATTCATAGCATATGTAAGTTAAATGTTGAGTTTATAGGCAATAGCTCAAGTGCTTCTTTTCAACTAATTAATTCTCAAATACCTCCTATACTAACTACATCTAACGCTAAAACATTGGCATACATTCACAATTTATCAAAGGATAAACTCCCTACTGACCTTGTCTGTCATTTAGATAATTTTCAATTGAGCTATATTGCTATAGGTTTCTTTGAGCACTCACAATATAAAGGTACTATTATTACTGGACCTTTTCTTTCTGCTATTCCTGATGATGCATTTATTTCTAAAATTATTGAAACAAATCAGCTATCTCTATCTCACAGGTTACAGCTTCATGAGTACTACAAAAGTCTTTCTATATTTGACATTAACGACATTAGAAATATAGGTTCCTTAATCATTAATTTAATCTCAACTCCTTTTATACATGGAAATATACTATTTTCTCAAGATGAAAACCTTAATATTAATAAAAAAGGAAAAAATGATTTGAATGATGAAGAATTATTTTCTGCAATAGAATTAAGGTATCGAGTCGAAAAGAGTCTCCTAAATGCTGTTGAGAAAGGTTCTAAGGAAGAAGCTTTAAGGCTTAAAAATTTATTCCAATTTGCTGCAATTCATAGGGTTCCTAATAATCCATTAAGAGCATATAAAAACCTTTCCTTTAGTTTTAATACTTTACTTAGAATAGCAAGTGAACGCGGTGGAGTTTCCCCTATTTATATTCATAATTTATCTGACAAATTTGCTATTTTAATAGAGAATATATCCAGTATTGCACAGTTAGAAACGCTCCAAATTAATATGGTTTCTGAGTATTGTGATTTAGTTAATAAATTTTCTACAGCAGGATATAGCAAAATTATAAGTAAAACTATTGATTATATTAATTTAAATTTTGACAACCAACTATCCTTAAGCTTAATTGCAAAAAATATTGATATAAACGCCTCTCATCTTTCAAGGCAGTTTAAAAAAGAAACTAATATGACTGTTACGGAGTTTATAAATAAAAGACGAATTCAAGAAGCTAAGTTCTTAATAGATCAAAATAATAATTCTATAACAGAAATTGCCCTTCTGGTTGGCTATGAAAATCATAACTACTTTTGTAAAGTTTTTAAGCAAATCACTACTTTAACTCCAAAGGACTATTTAAAGAAGAGCATCCTAAAAAAAGAAATCTAAATTACAACAAAAAGAGCTGCTAATATTCCAGTTGAATATAGCAGCCCTTTTTGTCACTATTTAGATTTTTTAATATCCTATATTATTTCTTCAATAAAAGCTTATTAATACTTGCTATCTGTATGCATATACAGAATATTTCCATTGCCTTTTCAAGCTCCTCAACGGATGGAAGTGAGGGAGAAATACGGATATTTCTATCTCTTGGGTCATTCCCATATGGAAAAGTAGCCCCAGCGGGTGTCATTATTACACCTGCCTCTGCTGTCATGGCAACTACTTCTTTTGCACACCCGTCAAGAGTATTAAGGCTAATAAAATACCCACCATTAGGCTTGTTCCACCATGCAATTTCCTTACCACTGAGTTCAGCATTGAGTGTATCTAAAACAGCTAAAAATTTCGGTTCCAGAATCTCAGCATGCTTCCTCATATGCGCTTCAATATTTTGCATGTTCTTGAAGAACCTTACGTGACGAAGTTGATTCATTTTATCTGGTCCTATCATCTGAACTGACAGATTCTTTTTAATCCTGCTTACATTTGCCTCACTGGCAGCCATGCTAGCTACACCTGATCCTGGGAAACTTATCTTTGAAGTTGAAGCATATACAAACACCCTGTCTTCATTTCCTGAATCCTTGCAAGATTTCATTATATTCTTAAGATTGTCGCCATTGCCGAAAAGATGATGTATAACATATGCATTATCCCAAAAAATTCTAAAATCTTTAGCCTTAGTTTTCATTCGTGCAAGCCTATCTACAGTATCATCTGAATATGTAATTCCATCAGGGTTGCTATACTTTGGCACACACATAATTCCCTTTATTGATTCATCTTCACCAACAAGCTTTTCAACTACATCCATATCTGGTCCATCTGATTTCATATCCACAACAATCATTTCAATACCGAAATGTTCACATATGGCAAAATGACGGTCATATCCAGGACTAGGGCATAGAAACTTAACCTTAGGGAGCTTTCCCCAAGGAATTTCACTACCTAATACGCCGAAAGACATTGCACGCGCTATTGTGTCATATATCATATTAAGTGCTGAGTTACCACCTATAATAATTTCATCTGGATTAGCCTCGAGAATCTCAGAAAAAAGCTGTTTTGCTTCAACAAGACCATCAAGACCTCCGTAATTTCTGCAGTCAATACCGTCGCAACTCTTATAGTCTGATATATCCATCATCCCCATTGATAAATCCAGCTGCTCTGAGCATGGTTTCCCCCTTGACATATCGTACTTAAGCTTCTGACTTTTAAAATCCTCATATCTTTTTAAAAGCCCTTCTCTATAATCATTCAAGCTTTTAGAATCCATTTCAGCAAATTTCATAACTAATTATAGCCCCCTTATTAAATCGAGATTAATATTTTCACTTTACCCACAAGCATTCCATATTTGTATACTTACGAAAGGAAAAATGTCTTTATAAAGAATTTTAATATATATCCTGTTTAATTGCAAGCCACAATATATACAACTTTCAATTTTACTAACCACAACCACTTTATTACCTTAAAAAATACCCACATTGCAAGTTTATAACAGCATTTTATTCATTTTAAAATATTTAATAAGACAACTATATATGGTATTTATAATAATCCATTACAGACTTTTCCTCAAAGCCGCAAGACTTATACAGATTAAGTGCAGTATCATTTTTACATGACACATCTAATCCCACTTGATTTATATTTTTCTCATTTATTAATTTAAGAGCTTCCTTTAAAGCTATTTTTCCATAACCTTTACCTCTAAACTCTGGCAATATTCCAAAGCCAGATATAAAAGCTAAATTATCATTATATTTGATATTAATTTTTCCTATAGCTATATTGTTTAATTCAATCATATATGAAGTTTCAATTCGAACTTCTGCATCATCTCGTATTTCTGCTTCATCCACTAAATTTTCACTTTCTTTTTCATCATAAAAAAATATTAAATCTTGTCTTCCTATTTCTTTCTTATCAGACATTTCTGCTTTTCTTAACTTAATAAGGTTTATATTTTCATTACAGGTTTTATTAGATGTCTCCATTCTATATTCTGAAACTTCATATTCTCCGCCCACTGCTTTTATAAATTCAATTCCAGATTCAGATTTGCCATCTGTTAATAGTAGTATCTGATCAAATTTTCTCTTACTACACTCATTCATTGCAAGTTCAAATAGTTTTTTAAATATACCTTTTCTTCTCCAATCTGGATGAGTCATACCATTTATTTCACCTACATTTCCTCCAAAACATGAAATTCCAAGATAAGCGACTAAACTATCGTCTATATAATAAAGAAATTCATTTATATTTTTTAATATATTTCCCGAATTCTTTAATATCTTTGATCTATAATCCAGCTCTAACTTTAAATTCACATTATCCTTTAAACTAATAATTTCTTGAAGTTTATTTATTTCCTTATATTCTTTTTCAGATGTATTCTCTTTTAAGCATATAACTTTATTAAAATTTTTTTCTGACATATTAGAACCTCCCCTTTGATTGTTTTTGAAATTTAGAAATACTTTTCCACTTAGCTTTTTCCTCTAATCGAATATTTATATTTTCTTTGCTCTCAGCAAATTTTGCCTCTTTCTTTAATTTAACGTAATTATCCCATCTCTCTATTGTCAATTCTCCATTTTCTAGCGCAGCTTTTACAGCACAACCTGGCTCCTTGCCATGGCTACAGTCTTTGAATTTACAATGCTTTGACAGTTCTTCAATTTCATTAAATACTATCTCAAGTCCATCTGACACATCCCACATTTCTAGTTCACGCATACCTGGTGTATCAATAACCATAGCATCATTTTTAAGCTTAATGAGTTGTCTATGAGTTGTTGTATGACGACCTTTACTATCATCTTCACGAATTGTATTTACCTTCATTATTTCTTCACCAGAAAGTGCATTAACTAATGATGATTTACCAATACCTGAAGATCCTAAAAACACACAAGTTTTATAAGGCTCAATATAGCTCCATAGCTCCTCTAACCCTTCTCCAGTAAGTGAACTTACCGCTATAACAGGAACAAGAGGAGCAATATCTTCAATTTTTTCTTTATATAAACTGTAATCACTACACAAATCGCGCTTAGTAAGTATAATAATTGGCATAGCGCCACTTTGCCATGCAGCAGTTAAATACCTTTCAGTTCTGTTAACATTAAAATCATTATTAAGTGAAACCATTATAAATACATAATCAAAATTAGCAGATACTATCTGCTCCACTTTATTAAATGAATCAAGCCTTGAAAATTTACTTTTTCTTTCAAGTACATGGTATATAATATCTTCGCCTAAAGGATTGTGCTTCACTAAAACAAAATCTCCTACTGTAGGATATACAGTATATACCTTATCATTGTAAAACAATGAACCCTTTAACTTTCCAGCCCTTTCGCCATATTCTGTTGCAAGCTTATATTGTTCCTTTTGAACTTCAATAACTCTTCCAGGTATTAGGTCCTCTAAAGATATATTAAGTTCATTTACTCTATTTTCAAAAAAATCATCATATCCATATTTTTTTATATTATTATTACTCATCAAATTCCTCCATATTAGGCATACGGTACAAAATAGACAAGTGTCTGACTTGTTATTTCTTTAAATATGCCTCCATTAATTGTCTTTTTATTTTTTTAACTTCATTTTGTAAATTTTTCATTATCCATCTCTCCTTTGTGTGATTTGCTGCTTTTCCATATTATATTCTCTAAAAAAGGACAGAAAAATCCCGCAGATATCAACCTCAAAAATGGTTACTATCTGCGGGCACAATTTAACAGGTATACCTGTCCTGTTATTCATCCTTAATAGTCCGTATATTTATGAAAGGTTATTAATAGCTGCGAAAATTAAACACAAATAAAAGGTATATACTACCCCCAAAAAATGTATTTCCGCCTATATTTAGTTTTAAACAGCAATCACCTTTAAACTAGCTATCATTTTACATTTCCCCTTTCATAAGAACATATTGTATTTTTACAATAGATCTTTTTATACATAAATTATACTCCCATAAGAAATTTTTGTCAATTATTCAATTTAAAAGAATACAAAAAGTAACTTCCAATCTCCAAAACATATAAATTAAGTTGCTTCTGCATTAAGCATTTCACTTTTCGCACTTTTTAAACTATATATATGTAATGCCGCCATAAGACATACTCCAATACCGACTACAATAAAAACCAATGACCAAACTTTATTTATTCCATAGTAATCTATATATTTTCCAACTACAGAAGTGCCTAAAGCTGTTGATAATGCATGAGATAAATTATTGACAGCACTAATTCTTGCTCGGAAATTCTTAGGACTATTATTTGCTATATATACTCCATTGTTTGTTGCTGCTATAACTTCTCCTATTGACCAAAGGATAGTTGAAACCATAAGCAATGAGAATGACTTTCCTATTACACCAATCATTCCAAATCCTATCATATAGAAGATCCCCGCAAAAATTACATTTAAAAGAGTTTTAAATCTTTTTGTTATAGTAATTATTATAACTGTTAAAAATACTACAGTTACTGCATTAATACTCATTAAATATCCAAAAGTACTTGGTCCATTTGCCTTAAATACTTCATTCATGGTCATTGGAAGTGAAAATGAGACTTGACTATAAGCAAAATTAAAAAACATATTAATTATAAAAAATAGGGTAAGTCTTGGTCTTTTTAAAAGAACTTGAAGTAAATTTCCAGATTCTTCTTTTTCCTTTATATTTTTTTCCGTCACAGTTCCATTTTGCGGTCTTGTTTCTTCTACATAAATATAAAAAATTATTATTGCAATAAATGAAGAAACTGCATCTAATATAAAAAGAAGAGACAGATAATTATTAAATAAAAATCCTGCTATTATAGGTCCAAGCGCAACACCTATATTTATTCCAAGATAAGTTAATGATGATCCAATTTGCCTTTTTTCAGGCGTTAATACATCTGCCATAATTGCTGATATTGTTGGTCTTACAAAACCATTAAAAAATGCTGAAATAATTAATAATGTAACAATTATAAAAGGATTTTTTATGATTCCACATATTAAAACTGATACTGCTGCTAATCCTTGTCCCAATAAATAAGTTTTTCTTCTACTTACTGCATCTGCAAGTTTTCCGCCTAATAGTGATGCAGGTATTACAACTAATGCTGCTACCATTACAACAACTCCTGTCATGGAGTAAGAGAAATTCAATTTTTGTGTTAATAATAAAGATAAAAATGGAAATACAAAGTCGCCTAATCTATTAATTATTTGTACACAAAATAGTGCATATATACTTTTAGGCAATCCTTTGTAAGTATTAAAAATATTCATTTTAGCCCCCTTCTTAAAGATGTCCAATAAAAAAGCCATTTTAATTTAATGAGCTTTTTTTATTATGTAATTATACAATAATATTCCAATTTTAAAAAGGAGAATTTATATTTTGGGTTTCCCTTTATGATAAATCCAATTTTAGTATCTTTACTATATTATTTTTAATATTATGATATATAATTAAATTAATAGCTTTATTGCAGCTATAGCTGTCACCGCAATAATAAGTCTATGAAATAATTTTTCATTAATCCTCTTGATTACCACAACACCAAGTATTGCACCTACCCCTATGGCTGGTATCATACTTACTGTAAGAAAAACAGTACTACTTGGAATGTTATTCCAAAACAAAATTTGCAGTGGCACCTTAGTTAAATTTACAATAAAGAAGAACCAAGCAGTTGTACCTAAAAAATCATTTTTCTTAAAACCTTTAGCTAATAAGTAAACACTGAATATAGGACCTGCTGCATTACCAATCATAGATGTAAATCCACAAAGCATACCTGTTAGTGCGTAAACAAAAGCATTTTTAGGAACTTTTAAATTTTCTCCTTTTTTTTCAGTATAAATCAAAGTTAATAAGCATATCAAAACTGAAATAGCTATAAAAAACTTAAATTGTTTATCACTAACAAAGTTACCAACTATAACACCTAATACTAGTCCAACTAACGTCCATGGTAATAGTTTTTTAATATTATTCCATTGCGCATGTCGGTTATAATAATATAATGCAAATACATCCCCTACTAAAAGCATAGGTAGTATGATTCCCGTAGATCCTTTACCACCAAATACAGCTGCAACAATAGGTATAGCAGGCATTAAAAACGAACTTATTCCTGTCTTTGAAAATCCAATGCAACAAGCTGCTACTATTATCCAAAGCCATTGCACTAGTGATAAATCTAATATATGAAATATTTCCACTATATTTATCTCCTTTTTTCATCTTTTAATCTATTATACATTATCTTCAATGTTACCACATTAATTTGCTTTCACTTTAATTTTAGTAAGCAATTATTATGCCATTGTTTAATAATTTTCCATCATTTATTTTAGAAGTAGTTGTTAATATTGTCTATTAATCATTTTCCTTATATTAAAACCTTTTTTTAAATAATTATTAGGCTCAACACCAAAAACTGTGCTTGACATAAAATTACCATTAAAAAAGCATCCAAATTCCTGTATTCTATAAGTGACAAAACCAATAGAAATTAGAGGGAAAATGAATGCACTTACAGGATATC
>Ga0302173_10000468_pt1 | contig 21815 bp, 20 predicted proteins | sample I_Fen_N3_1_FD_198785 | JGI IMG/M metagenome (GOLD analysis project Ga0302173, IMG submission 198785) | Peat permafrost microbial communities from Stordalen Mire near Abisko, Sweden - I_Fen_N3_1 | ecosystem: Environmental > Terrestrial > Soil > Wetlands > Permafrost | place: Sweden: Abisko... | reverse complement strand
CTAAATTTCTTTGAACCATTACTTTGGTAATAATTCTATTAATTAATCTGATGGCATAAATACCAACAAATAAAATTATAAATGCTGAGATTAATTTTGGGGAATAATCAACTAATACGTCAATAAATTTAGTAACGTAACCGCTAACTTGGTCTGGATTAAGATTCATATTTTTTAGAATAAAAAAACCTTCTCAAAGAGAAGGTGTATTAAGTATGCAAATATAAAGATATTTCTTTGTATACGAAAAATGAGTTTACGATTCCTTATCAGAAACTTCGTCAATAATTTCGTCTGTTTTAGTTTCAGTTTTTTCAGTAACATCAGCTACAGTTTCAGAAACTGCTGTTTTGGTTTCACTTACCACTTCGGTAGTTTTTTCTTTTACAGAATCGATAACCTCACTTATAGAATCGGAAGCTTTTTCAACATATTCGCTAACAGTTTCTTTTGCCTGATGAGCATATTGAGTTGCGCTATCAATTATTGGCTCCGAAGCTTCTTTAGCTTTGGCAATCGTTTCCTCTGCAAAAGTTTCTGCTTTGTCTATATAAGGAGCAGCAGCTTCTTTAACGTGTTCAAAAGTACTTTCGGCTTGATTGGCCAAATCAGTAGCAGAATCTTTGGCTGTGCCAAATAAATTCTTAAAAAACGAAGATAATCCCATAGTTATAATATTGATTAGTTTAGAATACAATATTAAACTTTTTTACAGAATTATTGTGTTATTTATGAAATAATTTACTGATTATTAGTTGTATATGTTTTTTAGGAAAATGTTTTAGCATTTTTTGCACTTTTTGAAAAAATACCTAAAAGTGGGTATTGTATTTGAAATTAAAACCGCTTAAATTGTAAGATTTTATTTATACAAAACACTAAAAAACATTTTACGATGGCACATTTTTCAGATCAGGTACATATTACCATCAGTAGTTTTACTCAAAACGTTATTTATTACGATTTAAAGCTGTCACAAAAAATGGCAGATCATCATCATTTTTCATTTGCTTGGCAATATACCGGTAAAGCTGTTATAAAACCAGAAGATCAGTTAAAGGCAATGCGAAAATACATTGGCGATGAAGTAATTTTTACTTTCAAGAGTCTAACCGGAATCAGGCTGATGAGCAAAGGACAAATAACCGAGATTTCGTCGATCGATGTGCATGGTGGCGCGGCTGCTTTGCATGTTGCAGGAATAAGCCATACTAAAGTAATAGATGGACTGCCTAAATCCAGAACTTATCTGGAAAGAGGTATGGACGACATTGTTTTGGATTTATTGGGTGAAGGTCCTACAGAGTTTTATCAACGAGAGGCTATTCGATCGACCTATATGAAGGAATTCAATTATATGGCGCAGTACAATGAGACTAATTTCAATTTCCTCAAGAGACTGGCAACACGTTACGGACAATGGTTTTATTTTGACGGAATGCGCATGCAGTTTGGACAACTCAAAAGTTCCAAAGTTAAACTCATCAACGGCGCATCTATGCATAAATTTAAGATACAAGCCAATATGACTACGCATGCTATTTCGCTATCAAGCTATGATTATAAAAATGCAACCGGTATTCGCGATATTTCACAAAAAACAACCACAGGAAGCAGAGACAGTCTTGCCACTATAGTAGGATTTAATCAAGGCATTGTAACCGAAACCGAATTAAGAATTGGATCCTATACCAATAACGCTCAAAACAAAGACGAACTCCAAGAAATGATTACCCTGCAAACAGCAGGAAGCGATGCAAACAGCGTGTATTATAGCGGAATATCTTATTTTCCGTTAGGAATAGGACAAACCTTTACGATTGTAAACGGAGTTGTAGAACATCATTTAGTATGTATAGAAGCTACACATCGCTCAGAAGTACATGGTAATTACACCTGCGAATTTAAAGCAATTCCTAATGATGTTGCGGCACCGCATTATACCAATATAGCTGTTTTTGCCCATGCAGAAACCCAACCTGCAAAAATAAAAGACAACAACGACCCCGAAGGACTTGGACGTGTAAAGGTAGAATTCTTTTGGGGAATGGGAACCAAGACAAGCCAATGGATGAGAATGATTCAGCAACATGGCGGAGCAGGAAAAGGATCTTATACTATCCCCGAAATTGGCGAAGAAGTTCTAGTAGGTTTTGAAGGAGGTAATGCACAGTGTCCTTATGTAATGGGAGCACACTATAACGGAAAAGAATCTTCGGGTTATCATACTCCAAAAAATGATCTTAAAGTGATGCGAACTCGTTCCGGAATCATAATTATAATGAACGATGCGGATGGAAGCGTTTTAATCGAAGACCCAAGCGGAAACAAATACTTTATGGACGTAAAAGGTAATATCACTTTTGATGCTCCTAAAAATATTACGCTAAATGCAGGAGAAGATATTAATATAAATGCCGGACAAAATATGAGTACCAATGTTGGACTTAATAAAACCAATACAGTTGGAGGTAACTATACAGAAACTATTGCAAGATCAAAGTTCTTAACTATTGGAATAGATTTTATGATAAAGGTGACAGGTAATTTAGCTGAATATATAAAAGGAAAAAGAGAATCTGAAACAGGAGAAAGAAAAGAAATTGCAAAAACAGCTTCCTTAATAAGTACAGAAGAACATATAAATGTACACGCCTCTAAAAACCTGAATAAATATAGTGGCGAAAACTCAATAAATTCATAAATCATGAGCATTCTTAGAATTGTTGAAGGTGAAATGATAAACACAACAACTGGTAAAATGGATTTGCGTGCAACAGATGGAGATTATACAATACATGCTACAGGAAAAAACCGTTGGCATGGAGGTGAAGAAGGTACTTTTTACCATGATTATGAACCACTACATCCTGAAGATTCATTAAATAATGCGATTAATGTAAGCTTAAATATTTTTTTTGATGGTACTCAGAATAATAAAAGCAATACAGATGCTAAAAAAACAGATTCAAAAGATCATGATGCTTATCTAAAAGAGGGGAATAAGAAAGATGATAGTTTTGAAAACGATTATACCAATATCGCCAGAGGTTATGATGCCATAGATCCTATTGCTGATTTTCAAAAGAAACTTTATATTGAAGGTATTGGTACCGAAAATTTAGAAAGCGATGATATTTTTCCAGACGTTGCCATAGGTATGGGCTATCGGGGAGTAGTAGCAAAAGTGGTAAAAGCATGCGTAAAAGCGCCAGAAATATTAAAAGAATATAGAGGTAAAGAAATAGATGTTTTAAAAGTTAATGTTTATGGATTTAGTCGCGGTGCAACCGCAGCTAGACATTTTTTGCATATTGCAAATAGTCCCGCTATTATATACAGTCAACTTCCAGATAATAAAGTACAGGTAACTGCACCTGGGTATTTTCAAGGTATGGAAGATGAAAAAAATATTCTTACCATAACAAATAATCCACTTTTAGAACAACATGGCTACTTCGCAGCTTGTTTATTAAAAGAGAATTTTAACATAAAAAAAATCGAAATCAATTTTGTAGGGCTCTATGATACTGTAGCTTCTCATGGGTTTTATCACGGTAACGACAGTATAGATTTACATTTAGATGCAGTTAAAAAGGCACGTTTTGTTTTGCAGTTGTCATCTGATGATGAGTATCGCGAAAATTTCGATTTAATCAATATAGAGAGTGCTGGGTTGCATGGTTTAGAACTTACATTACCAGGTGTACACGCAGATATTGGAGGTTCTTATTTAAATAATGTCGAAGAAATTTCGGCTCTTTATTATAAAAGAGAATCACTTTATAATAAAATGATACATAACTCAGATCAAGAAATCGAAAAACTAAAAAAAATAGTAATTAGCGAGGGGTGGTATAAAAAACATCAAATCGAAGCAGGGACTCTGCATAAATCTGCTATTGACAATAAAATACAAAAAGGATCTATAGAAGATTCAGAGCGATTTTACGCTGTAATAGGAATGCGCAATTTGTATAATACTTATGATCAAATTCCACTGAATTTAATGTTTCACTTTTCTAAAGATGCTAAAGTTGAATATAGAAAGAATAAATTGATTTCTTATTCAATAGAAGATGAGTTTATAAAATCAGTCAGCAACAATTTAAATAATTATGTAAACTCCTGCAATAATTTGCGTAATAGTTATATCGAAATGTATAATGGTGATCTATATGATAAAAATTCTATAAATGAAGAGTATTTATCGAAGCTCAAACGAAAATCTTACCTGAATTATATCGACGAAGAAGTATTAAAAAAACTAAGAAACCAGTATTTGCACTGGTCAGTAAAAGCGAATGAATTGGGGCTGGGTTCCCGAGAGAGTCAGGCACCTGCGAAAGACGGTGCTTTTGAAGGTCGATATAGAAAAAGAGAAATACACAATGGATAGTAAATACATAAAAATAATAGTATGCTTTTTAACCTGCATACAAATAAGCAGCTGTCAAATGAAAAATGAAAAAACACCCGAATGGCATGCCGAAATGTGTCACCCTGCAAATAAGTATAGTGTAGATATGGTAAAAGATGAAATTTTTACGCTCGAAGGCATTCGTGCAGGTATGCCTTACGGTGGTTCCTCAGGTACATGGGGAGATTCAGGGGGAATGTGGACCGAACAGCACGGCACGCCTATTGGAGCAGATATAACCTATTATGCCGGTTATGATAATGCCTTTTACAGGTTAAAAATTGATTTTCCTGTAGAGCGAATGAAAGATTTAGTAAGACGCAATTATGCTTATCGCGAAGTAAAAAACAAAACAATCCAGGAATACAAATATGATGGCGATCGTGATTTGAAATACATTATGGATGATGTAGATGCGGCTTACAAATCCTATGATAGAATGTCCAGCCTTATTTTTGGTTTTGCTCCAAAAGGCATGGTGGTGGTTTGGGTAAATTATGGTTTAACGGTGATAGAAATAGGCAGATATCAGGCTAAAGTAATAACTGACCCAAAAGAATTAGAATCAGCAAAAAAAAGATATTTAGATATTTGGCGTTTTTCATCTGCCCGATTTGATGAATTGGCAAAAGAATTTTCTGTTCCAGATGCCAATTGTGCTCTATGGGATATGTTTCGTCTACGACACAATTGGAAACCGGTATTTACCTCTGAAAATCCTAATTTCAGATTATTTACAATAAATACAGAATATTACAATGGAGAAAAAGACCAGATGATGCGTCCCTGGTTGCTAGAAAATAAAATGAGAGACAGAGCATTGCCAAATGTGTTTCAGTTTTTCTGGGAAACTGGAGTTGGAGAAAAATTTGAGGGTAGGATTTTCTTCAATCAAAATGAAATATTCAATCGTTTTAAAGGACTTTCAGGAGATAACGAAATTCAGGTAAAAATTGCCGAAGATAACAGGAGTATTGAAGTTTTATTAAACAATCAAAAACTGGAGGTTGACAGTATTAGAATCTATCCTAATAGCAAATGGAATTTTAATGACTCCTATAAATAACATTTGTAATGCTAATTTGTAAAAAGGTAAATGCACTATGGCTAGTAAATACATAAAAATAATAGTATGCTTTTTAACCTGCATACAAATAAGCAGCTGTCAAATGAAAAATGAAAAAACACCCGAATGGCATGCCGAAATGTGCCACCCTGCAAATAAGTATAGAGTACAAATGGTAAAAGATGAAATTTTTACCCTCGAAGGAATTCGTGCAGGCATGCCGTATGGAAGCTCCTCCGGCAGATGGGGAAATTCTGGCAAAATGTGGACCGAACAGCACGGTACACCTATTGGCGCAGACATAACCTATTATGCCGGTTATGATAATGCTTTTTACAGGTTAAAAATTGATTTTCCTGTAGAGCGAATGAAAGATTTAGTAAGACGTAATTATGCTTATCGTGAAGTGAAAAATAAGACGATTGAAGAATATAAATACGAGGGAGATCGGGATTTGCAATATATTATGAGCGATGCAGACGCGGCATACAATTCGTATGATGGGATCTCCAGCCTTATTTTTGGTTTTGCACCAAAAGGTATGGTGGTAGTTTGGGTAAATTATGGTTTAACAGTAATAGAAATAGGTAGATATCAGGCTAAAGTTGTAACTGAACCAAAAGAGCTAGAAATAGCGAAAAGTAGGCATTTGGCAACATGGAGGTTTACTCCGGAATATTTTGATGAACTAGCCAAAAAACTATATAATCCTGATGCCAATTGTGCCTTATGGGATATGTTTCGTTTACGATACAATTGGAAACCCGTATTTACTTCTGAGAATTCAAATCTCAGATTATTTACAATAAACACAGAATATTACAATGGAGAAAAAGACCAAATGATGCGTCCCTGGCTGCTAGAAAATAAAATGAGAGACAGAGCACTGCCTAATGTGTTTCAGTTTTTCTGGGAAACTGGAGTTGGAGAAAAATTTGAGGGTAGGATTTTCTTCAATCAAAATGAAATATTCAGTCGTTTTAAAGGACTTTCAGGAGATAACGAAATTCAGGTAAAAATTGCCGAAGATAACAGAAGTATTGAAGTTTTATTAAACAATCAAAAAATGGAGGTTGACAGTATTAGAATTTATCCTAATAGCAAATGGAATTTTAATGACTCCTATAAATAATGTTTGAAATGCTAATTTGTAAAAAGACAAATACAAAATGGATAAACTAAACAAGGTTTTGATTTTTTTAATCATTACACTAAACGCAAGCTGTCAAATGAGAAATAAATACGAATGGCAAAGTTACACCTGCCAGCCAGTTCTGTCTGTAAAAGGAAATGAAAATGTATACTGTGTAGAATTTGTAAGAGGAGATATCCTTATACTTGAGGGAGAGCCTGCCAGCCTACCCTTTGGTGGATCTTCAGGGCGCTGGGGAGAGTCCGGAAAAAGCTGGACTTCGCAACATGGTACGCCAGTAGGAGCCGATGTTATTTATTATGCGGGCTACGATGATAAATTTTACCATTTAAAAGCTCAGTTTCCTGTAGAGGAAATGAAAATAGCAATGGATACCACTCGTCGCTATGATGATGATACTTTCGAGAAATTTAGTGGTTTGATTTTTGGTTTTGCCCCTGAAGGCATGGTAGTAATATGGAAACAATATGGAGTTATGAGGATTGAGCTTGGTCGTTATCAGGCAGAAGTGATAAAAGATGACAAAAAGCTGGAGGAGCAACTGTTTAGAAACTGGTCTATGAACCGTAAAGAAGTAGCCGAAAGAGATTTTTTGCCCAATGCTTCCCCTGCCAAATGGGATATGTACCGCCAACGCTACACCTTTAGGGTAAAAATGGAGAACGAAAATCCTGCTTTACGTTTGTTTCGATATTGTTTTACCAATTACAATGGCGAAAAAGACGTCATTTTTATGCCGCCACTGCCTGTTACCAGTTATGATAATCGTGCTTTGCCACAAATTCTGGAATTAGATTGGGAAACTGCTCCGGGTGAAACTTTTAGAGGCAATATTTTCCTAAACGAAAAAATGATATTCGAGAAGTTTAAAAACTTTAAAACAGAGGACAAGCAGGAGTTTGACATAAAAATAAGTAAAGACAACAGAACGCTGGAATTGTATTTAAACCATGAGCCAGTTGAGGTCGATAGCGTTCGTATTTATAAAGGTTCTGTGAGTTATAAAGGATCCTATCATTTTTAGCAGATAAGTATTTATGTGATTAGAAAAACGCAAAAGAGAAATACAAAATGGATAAACTAAACAAGGTTTTGATTTTTTTAATCATTACACTAAACGCAAGCTGTCAAATGAGAAATAAATACGAATGGCAAAGTTACACCTGCCAGCCCAGGCAACAACATAAAGGGAATGAAAATATTTACAGAGTAGAATTTGTAAGAGGAGATATCCTTATACTGGAGGGAGATCCTGCCAGCCTGCCTTTTGGAGGATCATCAGGACGCTGGGGAGAGTCCGGAAAAAGCTGGACTTCGCAACATGGTACGCCAGTAGGAGCCGATGTTATTTATTATGCGGGCTACGATGATAAATTTTATCATTTAAAAGCTCAGTTTCCGGTAGAGGAAATGAAAACAGCAATGGATACCACTTACAAATACAACGATTATCGAAATGAAAAATTTACAGGGCTTATATTCGGTTTTGCCCCTCAGGGTATGGTCGTAGTCTGGAAAGAATATATGTTTTTCAGGATTGAATTGGGCCGTTATCAGGCAGAAGTTATAAAGGACGACAAGAAACTAGAGGAGCAACTGTTTAGAAACTGGTCTATGAACCGTAAAGAAGTAGCCGAAAGAGATTTTTTGCCCAATGCTTCCTGTGCCAAATGGGATATGTACCGCCAGCGCTACACCTTTAGGGTAAAAATGGAGAATGAGAATTCTGCTTTACGTTTGTTTCGATATTGCTTTACCAATTACAATGGCGAAAAGGACATTATTTTTATGCCTCCTCTGCCCGTAACCAGTTATGATAATCGTGCTTTGCCACAAATTCTAGAACTCGATTGGGAAACTAGCCCAGATGAACGTTTTCGAGGAAATATTTTTCTGAACGAAAAAGTAATATTCGAGAAATTTAAAAATTTTAAAACAGAGGACAAGCAGGAGTTTGAAGTTAAGATAAGTAAAGACAACAGAACGCTGGAATTGTATTTAAATCATGAGCCAGTTGAGGTCGATAGTGTTCGAATTTATAAAGGTTCGGTAATGTATGAAGGATCTTATTAGTTTTTAATTGACAGCCTTAAAAAATGTAAAAGAGAAATACACAATGGATAAAAAATAATGAAATTTTTAGATCTCATTATTATGATTGCTCCATAAAATACCACACGAAAGGATTCGTACGGTAGCAGTATTTAGAAAAAAAGCGTCCCATTTCTGAGACGCTTTTTTATATTTTGGTAATTTTCTTATCCGTTTACTGCTTCTACCTTAATTGCTTCATCATTCAACATACTTTTTAGCATATTTTCGATACCGCTTTTTAAAGTAAAAGTAGAAGATGGACATCCGCTGCAAGCACCTTGCAAAATTACTTTCACCGTTTTGTCATCTTCATTATAAGAATCAAAAGCAATATTTCCACCATCGGCTGCAACTGCTGGTTTTACATATTCTTCCAGGATATTAATGATTTGTTGAGATGTAACATCTAATTTGTCAAAAGCTTCGTCTTTAGTGATGTCATTTTTGGTTGCAACCTCAATTAAATTCTCGTCTAAAACAGTTCCGCCATTTTCAATAAATTGTTTAATGAATGTTCTTACTTCTAAAGTGATTTCATCCCAGTCATTGATGTCATATTTAGTTACCGAAATATAATTTTCATCAATAAAAACTTCTTTCACATAAGGAAATTTGAATAATTCTTTTGCCAATGGCGAAGATGCAGTTTGATCTATATTTTTATACTCAACCGCATTTCTGGTCAACATTCTGCTTACAACAAACTTTAAAGCAGCAGGATTTGGAGTTGTTTCTCCATAAACTGTAATAGGCTGTTTTTTGGCTTGATTCTCGTCAATTTTTATAATAACGCCACCTTTGTCTACAAACGATGCAATTTGTTCAGCAACGGCATCTTTTACATCATCCCATTCTACAATACTGTATCTTTCGATAGCGATAAAGTTTCCTGAAATATATACTGTTTTTACAAACGGAAGATAAAATAATTGTTGTGCTAAAGGCGATGATTGCGCTTCATCTATATTTTTGAACTCAAAATTTTGGTTTTGAGTAATGAAATCTTCAAACTCGAACTTTAGGATAGTAGGGTTTTGAGTCTCCCTTATAGTGATTTTTGTCATGATTTGTAATTTTTCACAAATTTAGTAAAGTTATTTTCTACTAATACCTATATTTGATTTTTTAATAAAATAATTAAGACTCTTTTCAAATTAATCGTATTAAATTATGAGAGTCTAAAAAATATTTAAATAAAATTGCCTTTATGAGATTTAAAATCAAGGTTTTATTTGTTTTTCTAATCGTGTCGATGTATTCGTATTCACAAGAAGGAATTCCTGTTTATTCGGATTATTTATCAGATAATTATTACTTGATTCATCCGTCGATGGCGGGTGCGGCCAATTGTGCCAAGATTAGATTAACGGCAAGAAAACAGTGGTTTGGTCAGGAAGATGCGCCAGCACTACAAACCGTGACTTTTAACGGAAGAGTAGGAGAGCGCTCTGGTGCCGGAATTATTATTTTTAATGATAAAAACGGATATCATTCTCAAAAAGGTGTAAAGCTTACTTATGCGCATCATATTATGTTCTCTCGAGATGAAATCGATTTAAATCAGCTTTCATTTGGTATTAGTGGAGGCGTAATTCAAAGTCAATTAGACGAAACTAAATTTGGAACTACTTTTGATCCTATTGTTTTTGGGTCAATTCAAAAGGATTCTTATTTTAATATGGATGTTGGAGCATCATACAATTACCTTGATTTTTATGCTCACGCAACCGTTCAGGGATTGTTAGAAACCAGAAGAGAATTGTACACAGAATACGAGAGTAATAATTTAAGAAAGTATCTTTTAAGCGCCGGATATGTTTTTGGAAAAAGAGATAATATTACTTGGGAACCTTCATTCTTGTTTCAGTTGTTTGATAAAACAAAAGAAAAATCAATCGATTTAAACTTAAAAGCCTACAAAAACATGGACTTTGGTAGCATTTGGGCTGCATTGTCGTATAGAAGAAGTTTTGACGGAGCACAATACGGTACAACAAGCGGAGTCGCTACTCAAAAACTACAATATTTTACCCCAATAATCGGAATTAATTATAAGAACTTTATGTTTGCTTATACGTATTCGCAAGTTACGGGCGATGTTAAATTTGATACAGGTGGATATCATCAAATTACTTTAGGAATCAATTTATTTTGTAAAAAGGAACGTTACGACTGTAACTGTCCTGCGATTAATTAATATTTCATTATGCTTATTAAATCTGTAAACGGAAAAACACCTTTGATTCCAGAGGATTGTTATGTTGCCGAAAATGCTACAATTGTTGGGGATGTATCTTTTGGAGATTCTTGTAGTGTTTGGTTTAATGCCGTTATTCGTGGCGATGTAAACTTCATTTCAATAGGTAATAAAGTTAATATTCAGGACGGAGCTATTATTCATTGTACATATCAAAAACACCCTACTATTATTGGAAATAATGTTTCGATAGGACATAATGCAATTGTTCACGGTTGTACCATTCGCGATAATGTTTTGATAGGCATGGGAGCTATTGTAATGGATAATTGTGTAGTCGAAAGTAATTCGATTATAGCTGCCGGAGCTGTTCTGACTCAAAATACAATTGTAACCTCAGGAAGTATTTATGCAGGTGTTCCGGCAAAGAAAGTAAAGGATATTGATCAATCTGACTTTGCGGGAGAAATCGAGCGTATTTCAAACAATTATGTAATGTATTCGGGCTGGTTTAAAAATGAAGAATAAAATATAAATTCCAAATTAAAAAATCCAAATTCCAAAGTTTGATACTTATTGGAATTTGGATTTTTTTTTAATTATAAATTGATTCTTTCGAAGAATGCGTTTTTATAACTTTCGCTAATTGGAATTCTTTTATCACTAATCAAAACTTTATTTTTCTGGATTGATTTTACGTGTTTTATATTGATGATATAAGACCTGTGAATTCTTGAAAAACCTTTACTCGAAAGTAAATTTTCGAGCTTTATTAAGCTAATTAAAGTTAGCGTGAATTTATTGTCGGTCGTGTAAATTTTTACATAATCTTTTAAACCTTCGATGAATAAAATATCAGAGAAATTCATTTTTACGTTTTCATATTCGGCTCTTACAAACATAAAATCCTGCTCTAGTTCTGGTGCAGTAGTGTTTTCAGAAATAGCCTGAACAGCGGCGGTAGGATTTAAAACTTGTTGTGCTCTTACAACAGATTTTAAAAAACGGTGAAACGGAATTGGTTTAACCAAATAATCTACAGCTCCAAGATTAAATCCTTCTACAGCATAATCTGAATATGCGGTTGTAAAAATAACCAATGGCTTTTTTTCGATTGTATTTAAAAAATCAATTCCAGAGAAATGTGGCATCTGAATGTCCAGAAAAATCAAATCAACATTATTTTGATTGATATAAGACACGGCATCAATAGCATTATTAAAAGTATGAACTAATTCGAGTGAATCTACTTTTCCAACAAAATCCTCTAATAATTCAACCGCTAATGGCTCATCGTCTATAATTACACATTTCATCTGTTGAGGTTTAAATTTTTAAATTTTGTTTTGCGTCAAAAGTAGTTTTAAACCAGTAAATTAAGTTTTAAAATTATCATAAAATACTGGTTGGGGGCAAAATTATCCTTTTACTGTAATGGTTTTGCTTAAGGTGTAACCATCTGTTAAATTGCCGGTTAAAGTGGCTAATTCATTAGATAAACTATCAGAGAAAACATTGTCTTTTGTGTTTGATGTATCGGCTTGACCGTGCGCGCTATAATTTGCGCTTGAATATACGGTGCTGGATATATTCTCAGGAAAAGCAATTTGTGTAACCAATAATGATGATCCGCCCGTGGTTAAAACTTCGATATGAACATGTGGTGCTCTGCCTTGATACCAACCTGGATAAACGGAAATAAATGATACTTCTCCTTTGGAATTGGTGGTTTGTCTTCCTCTTAAAAAATGAACCGTAGTATAATCAGCTTGTTGCATTTGAGTACCGCCATATTCAGAATAATTACCATCTTTATCGCAATGCCAAACATCGACCAATACATTCGATAAAGGTTGACAGTTATTGTTTGTATTCTCGATCACTAAATTAATTAGCAAAGCAACACCAATTCGGTCTGATTTTATGTTTTCTAAAACCAATTGACTTGGAGTTTTAATAGGGAACGGCCCTTTAGTTTCAGATGGAGAAACCGTACAGCTTCCGTCTCCAGAAGCGTTTGTACCATTGTCATCATTATCATTTTTAGAGCAAGATTCTAAAATTTTAGTAGCTGTTGCTAGCGAAGCAATGCCTAAAATACCATTGCGGATGAATTTTTTTCTGTCCATAATAAGTCATGTTTATTTAATTGCAGTCTGAATTTTATCTAATTCTAAATTTAAATGTACGCGGAAATATTGATTGTCCTGCGTTATGGTAAGCTTGTGTGCATTTGGATAGAGTAAATCTAAACGGTTTTGAATGTTTACTAATCCAATTCCAGAGTTGTCTGGATCTGTTACGTAGTTTTCAATCGTATTTTCGATCCAAAAATCAAGGCTGTTTTCGTGAATAAAAATCTTAATTTTTACGTGAGCGGCACCTTTGTAATCTGTTCCGTATTTAAAAGCATTTTCGACAAATGAAATTAATAATAACGGCTCTATAAACTTGTTTTTTGTATCGCCATGAACATTGATAACAATGTCTTCGATATTATTTAATCGGAGTTTTTGCAGCTCAATATAATTCTGAATGTAATTGATTTCTTTTTCTAAAGCCACCGTTTTATTATCTGTTTCATACAGCATATACCGCATTAATTCTGATAATGTTACGATGGCGTCAGGGACCAAATCAGATTTTTTGTGTGCCAGAGAGTAAATACTATTTAACGAATTGAATAGAAAATGCGGATTGGTTTGTTTTCGCAAATAAATCAATTCAGTATTTGTTCTATGTGTTTCGGCAATTAATTTGTTTTGTTGGTTGTTATAATATTCTGTTAGCGTTCTAATAATAGCACTAATGGTAATAATTAGGATATAGAAAAAGGAAGGACCAATTTTAAAAAAAAGAGGTTGTTTGTTTTCCATTGCAGGTCTTGTTCTAAATCCTTTATGTATTAAATGTAGATCCTCCGGCGGTATAAACCGTGGTTTTATATGTCTAAATTCAGGAATAAAATAATTAATCCTTATGATCATAAAGAGTAAAATAAGAGCAAAAACAAAGGCAAAATAAAGCCAGTATTTTTTTTCTAAAAGCAATGCAGGAACCAAATAAAAATAGTTCAGATAAAACAGAATAATTCCTGTAGCCCATTGCACATAAAAATCATTGTTAATCCTAAACGGACTTTCGTAAAACTGAATCAACGAAGTCAGGATAAAGAAAACCCATATAATGCAATGGAATAAAATTTTATTTGAACTTGTATTTTTAATGGCGTCTAGTTTCATTTATAATTTTATTTTTAATAAAATTAAATCATTTTTTGTTACCGTTGGTGATAGATTTTTATTGAGTTTTTTTACTACTAAATCAGCGACTTTTAATGCATCAGCTTCTGTCGAAAAGCTTTTATTATCGTTTATCACTGGAATAATAGCCTGCTTGATAATGATTTTGTTCTTTGTAGCAATCGAATAACCCCAACCTGACGTAGTTTTGAAGGCTTCGATTTTAAAAGTTTCATTTTTCGCACAGGCTATAAATTGTAAAATGAGTATTGCAAGCAATACATTCTTCTGGATTTTACTCCAGAAGAATTGTCTTTTAGTATTAATTATCATCGTCACTTTGCGCATCTAAAGGTTTAAATTCCCAAGCATCATCAAAGTAAGTAGAACCCACTCTTCCTAACATATAAAACCCACGATTATTGATTGCAAATCCAACAGCATCAGTTCTGCTTGCACCTTCCATAGGCGTTCTTTCTACCCATAAATCAGTACTTGGATTGTATTCCCAGATTGTTTTAATGCTTTCTCCGCCCACAACATATCCTAATCCATTCATAGAAAAACTAGAAGCATTTGAACGAACAATTGCGTATTCGTCGTTATAAGTATAATCGTCATCAGTATCCTTGTCGATATCACGTTTTCTTGTCCAAACATCAGTAGATGGGTTAAATTCCCAAAAATCTTCCTGATAAACACCATTGTTAATTCCTGTTCCTAAGTAAGCTTTATCGCCAATTACAAAAACAGTAGCATTACGTCTTTTGTTTCCGCTAAATCCGTTTACAAGCGTCCATGTATTAGTTTGGTCGTCATATTGATAAAAGTCCTTTAGGTAATTCCCGTCGTAACCTGTTCCGAAATATGCTTTTCCAGCCGCCTGAAAACCCACAGCACCATAACGTCCAGTTCCGGCAAAGTCCGTTTTTTGAGTCCAAGTATTAGAGGTAGGGTTGTATTGGTAAAAGTCTTTTAGTTTATTAGTACCATCATAACCAAGACCAATGTAACCTTTTTCGTTAAGAGTAAAGCTTGAAGCAGAGCTTCTTCCAACTCCTGTAAAATCAGCTTTTTGTTCCCAATAATCGCCATTAGAATTGTAAGCCCATAAATCTTTTAAATAAACATCTCCGGTGTAACCTGTTGCTACATAAGCATAATCGCCAATAACAAAGCTTGTTGCACTAGATCTTGCAGGTCCATCAAATGCTGATTTTTTAATCCAGTTTCCTATCAAATCATCATCATCGTCATCATTACTACAGCTTACAAAAAAGAGAGCCGAAAACAGTGTTGCGAATAATATTCCTTTTTTTAAATTATTCATAGTGTATTAAATTTATTTATTGTTTGTATTTGATGCCAATTCCTAAAACATATCCGTTACCGATATTAAAATCATATACTTTATGATCGTCACTGTTTATTAAATTGTATTTTTTGTCAAAATCATATCCGGCTTTAAAATTCAAAAACCAGTTTTTGTCAACATTTCTTTCGTACACAAATGCTGAGGACATTTGCGATAGAGTAACTTTTGTGGCGTTATTATCAAGATTATGCGCATCTAGATAATAATAATTGCCATTAAAGCGATTTGTCAGACTAAACTGGTTTCGAATATTATTTGAATACGAAATTTTCGAATCTGGAAAACCAATCAAAACACTACTTTCATTACTTATTTTATAATTTAATGATAGAGTAGGAATGAACTTTGGAGATCCAAAAACTGTTGCTCTCGCTGCTCCTATATTGAGGGTTAATTTTGAATTTAATTTTTGGTTAATTTCAAAACTTCCCAAAAGAGCCAAATCATTAACGTCCAGATTTCTTTGAGAATTTACGGTAGGCGTAATCGAAAAAATCAGATTGGTTGCGTTTGAAAGTTCATGCGAAATTTCAAATTTGTTTTGAATCTGACTGAATTGATCCAGATTGCCAACTGCGTCATTATTTCCTAAATCATAATCTACCTTTAAGTTCGAATATTCTAGCGTGTTTGTTATCCTATTTTTAGCGTTTAGTTTTTTATTATATGATATGCCAATGTCACTTTTGGTAAAATCAATTTTATCAGTAGGTTCTATTTTTAAATTCATATTTACTAAAAAATTTTCTTGAGCATTCACGGCAAAAAATGAAATCAAAAAAAGCGTACTAATTAAAAACCTTATTTTCATTACTTATTTATTGGTTCAAAAGTAGTCGGCTAATGGTTTTAAAAAAAAGAAGATATATGTATGGGAGTTTTTGATAGACTAAATACCCTTTTTTAATGCTGAATGAAGTATTTGCTAGTATTAATCTATTATAGATCAATATTTGCTGTTTATAGTATAAAAACACGCGACTGTATATGTTATAGTGTAGTGCAGGGGAGTGCAAATTATATTTGCTCAAAAAATTGATTATGCACAAGTTTATATTGATATTGCTTTTTGCCATGACCGTATTTTCATGCGGAACAGATTCTGATGCCGGTGAGTTTGTTGTTGGATCAGATTATTTAGCTTTGAGTAATAAGGTTGTTTTGATTGATACAGTTTCAGTAGAAATGTCGACCATAAATTTTGATTCTTTAGTTACTTCAAATCAAAGCCGAATTTTAGTTGGAAATTACGACGATCCAATTTACGGAAAAGTAAAATCGAATAGTTATTTTCAGTTGGCGTCAAGTTCTTATGCTTTAATGAGTGGCGGTTCTGATACAGAAACAACCAATTATGTTTTTGACTCTATTTCGATGATTTTAAAGTACGACAACTATTATTATGGAGATACTACAAAAGTGCAGACATTTAACATTCATCGATTACTTCAAAAAGTAAAGCCTAATACCGAGGATAATAATTTTTATAACAATTCTGCTTTAAGCTATAGCGATGAAAGTCTTGGTACAATTTCGTATAAACCCAGACCTATAGAAAAAGATTCTATCAATATTAAAATGAGTAGTGCATTTGGTGCAGCGCTTTTTCAGAAGTTGAAAAAGAGAGAAATTACAGATTTTGATAGCTTCAACGAATATTTAAAAGGCCTTGTTCTTGTTCCTGCAACTTCAAATTCTGCAAGCGTTACCGGTTTTAATGTCTCTACAAGTAAGGTTCGAATGTACTATTCCAAATATCAGGCAAATACAGAAGAGACGCCGTATATTGTTGATTTTATGATTTCTGATGCGACAAAACAATTCAATTCGATCTCATTGGATAAAACGGGAACTATAATACAAAATCTGCCTATATCAACAAGTAAGTTGTCAAGTTCGCTAACCAATCATCAGGGATTTATACAATCAGGAACGGGAGTTGCGTGTAGAATTGATTTCCCTAACATTAAACAGCTCAAGTACCTCTCAGAAAAAGGTGCAATCGTCGACGCTCAATTAGTTTTAAGACCAGTTAATAATTCGTATTCTGAACAATATCCGCTGGCCGATTCGTTAAAGATTTATGTAGCTGACAATTTAAATAGAATAAGCGCTTCGTTGGTAAATTCTGCCGGGACATCAGTTTTTGGTATTCTGAATAAAAAAAGTGATGAATTCAATGAAAATATAGGATACTTAATTCCAATTGGTAATTTTCTTCAAAAAGAAATGCTGAAGCAATCTGATACAAGATCGTCGCTTATTCTCACATTACCCGGGATTTCTAAAACCGTAAATCGAATTGTTTTGGGCGATCAAAAACATTTGAACAATAAAATTCTGCTTAAAATTTATTACATCTCTTACTAAATGAAAAGTAAAATAGTCTATTTAAGTTGCTTCATATTAATGTCGATAACTTCATTCTCTCAAAGTATTTCAAGTTCGCCATATTCATTGTATGGAGTAGGGAGTTTATATGATTCTGATTTTGGTGAAATTCCGTCAATTGGTTCTTCTGGTCTGGCATTGCCATCCAGTACATTTATCAATAATCTGAATCCGGCTTCATTAGGTTTTTTACCTCAAAATCACTTTATGTTTGACATTGGCGGAAAAGCCATAATGACAACGTATCAAAGTGGTTCCAGAAGCGAAAGCCGTAACAATTTTCAATTCTCACATATTGCTTTTGCATTTCCGGTTAGTAAAAACTCTGGGTTTAGTGCTTCATTGCGACCATATTCAAGTTCGACCTTTAAAATTTCTAACTTAAAATTACCTATCGAAAACAGTCTGGATTACTATTATCTAACTGCGACAGGTTCTGGTGGTTTGAATAATTTTGATTTATCGTATGGATATCGATTCGGGAAGAAATTATCTCTTGGAGCAACGGCATCCGTATTGTTTGGAAATACTAATGATAATAGAAGTTTTTTAATTCTGAATTCAATTACGAGTATTCAGAAAAAAACAAATTATAGTGGCGTGCGTGCAACATTGGGGGCGCAATACAAGATTGATTCTACACTAACTGTTGCAACAACATTTAAAGTTCCAACGCAAATTAAAGCTTCAAAAGTTCAAACAGTTCAAACAGTTGCAGATGAGGTTGTGACAACTGTAGAGTCTAATGTAGCATCAGATACAGATGATTATTACATGCCGTTAGAAATGGGTATAGGTATAAGTAAGCGTTTCAAGAATAACTTAAACATGACTTTGGATTACGAAAGAAGTTTGTGGAGTAATACTAAACAATCTGAGTTGTATGGTGATTTTGTAAATCAAGATCGATTTGCCCTCGGATTTACTTATAGTCCTAAAAAGAATATCCGTAAATACTGGGATAGAGTTCAATATGCGACCGGTGTAAATTTTGATACTGGTTACCTGGAAGTAGACGGAAAAAGAGTTAATAATGCCGCAATTTCTTTTGGACTTTCTTTGCCAATTGAAAACACATATTCGTCTTTAAATATTTCCTATTCCTACGGACAAAAAGGAAGAATTTCGGATAATTTAATCAAAGAAAATTATCATAAAATCTCACTCAATTTATCTTTGGACGGAATTTGGTTCGTCAAGCGAAAAATAGAATAAGACTTTAAAAGTCCTTTTCAATTACAGGATATTTGTAATCTAAAATTGATTTTAAGACTTCTGGGTTTGAATTGACATAAAATATAGGATCACTTTTTAAATGGTCTGTAAAGCCTACATTTTCACGCAAGATGTTTTGAGTTTGTCTAGCAACTGCCTCACCAGAATCAATAATCTGAATATGTTCCGGAAGGATTTTTTTAATCTGTGGAATCAAATATGGGTAATGACTGCAACCTAAAACAAGATAGTCAATATTGGCCTCAATCATTGGCTGTAAATAAGACTCAAGCAATTGAGTCATTTCAGGCGAATTTAAATTCCCATCTTCAATTAATTGAACAAGTCCATAACCTACTTGTTCAATTATTTTGGTGTTCTGAAACATCTCTGCCGTTTTATTAAACAACTCACTATTTAAGGTTCCTTTTGTTGCTAAGATGCCAATAACTTGGGTCTTCGAATTGTTTGCTGCTGGTTTAATAGCGGGTTCAATTCCAATAAAAGGAATATCATAATCGGCACGAAGTTCTCGAATAGCATTTGTTGTTGCTGTGTTACAAGCGACAACAATAAGTTTGCAGTTTTGTTCGAGTAAAAAATCGACATTTTTTTTACTTAAAGCAACAATCTCTTCTTTTGTTCTTTGGCCGTAAGGAGCGTTTTTACTATCTGCCAAATAAATAGTTTTTTCGTTTGGAAGTAGATCGTGAATGGCGCTCCAGATGGAAGTTCCTCCAATACCGGAATCAAAAACGCCTATAGGATTGTTGTTCGTCATAATACAAATTTAGTGTTTTTTGAAATAAATTTATATTTCAATTTGAAGGAAATCTATAAATATTGCAGTTTTTTAATCTTATTTTATTGTAAAAAAAAACTGTCCAAACTTTTAGAAAGTTTGAACAGTTTTGATTGAAAGAAATTCGTTTATTAGAATCCTAAATCTTTTTTTACATCAGCAGTAATGTTTGGACCATCAGCTAATAAAAGAGTAGAACCATCTAATACATATTGGAAACCTTTAGCTTTTCCAACTTTTTGGATAGAAGCTCTTACTTTTTCCATTAATGGTTTTACGATGTCAGTTTCTTTTTGTTGCAATTCTTTTTGAGCATTGTCTCTGTAGTCAACAATTCTCTTTTGCATGTCTTGTACTTCTTTAGAACGATCAGTGTTGATTGCTTCAGATACAGTTGTAGCTTCTGCTTCGTACTTTTTGATTTTTACTTGATATTCGTCAACCATTTTTTTGTATTCTGCATCATATGTACCACTTAATTTTTGTAGTTGATTTTGTGCATCTAGCATTGCAGGCATTTTCGACATAATCTCGCTAACATCAACATGAGCTACCTTAGCTTGTGCGTTCATTGTGTTACTTGCTCCTAAAATTAGTATTGCAGCAATTAGTAAAGTTTTGATTTGTTTCATCATTTTTAAAAATATTAATTAATTATTGGTCGTATTTGTTTTTTGTGTTTCGGCCTCTTTCGCTTTTTTAGCCGCTTCTCTTTCTTCTAAAATTTTCTTTCTTCTATCTTCTAACTCTTTTTTGCGCTGCTCGTAAAGTTTTTGTCTTTCTGCAGCTTTATCAACAGCAGGTTCAGTTGTTGTTTCTGTTCCTGTGGCAGCAGGCTTGGCAGTTGCATCTGTTCCTGTTGTAGCAGGTTTAGCTGTTGCTTCTGTTTTAGCTGGTTCAGAAACCGTGCCATTTTTTTTAGCTTCTCTTTCGGCTGCAATTGCTTTTCTTCTGTCGTCGTATTCTTTTTTCTTAGCTTCTTGTTCTAATCGTCTGTCTTCAATTAATTTTTCTCTTGCAGCCTTTTTCTCGTCTAGCACTTTTTGACGGTCTTGTAATGCCGGATTTTCATCAATTGCGTTTTCTTTACTTTCTTTAATCTCCTGATCTTTCAACTGTTTTTTAGTTAATTGCTCACGTTTATCAGTTCTGTTTAGAATACGAATAACCTGATCGCTAATATCAAATTTTTTATTACTAAAAAGCATTGTTAAATCTGATGATTTATCAAAAACAAAATCATAATTTTTTGCTTCAGCAATATCTTGAACCGCAGTAAAAACCTGGTCTTGGATAGGCTTGGCTAATGCTGCTTTTTGGTGAATTAAATTTCCGTCAGCTCCAAACTGCTTTTGCTGATAATCCAGCATTTCGTTCTCTAGAAATTTAATCTCTGTTTCTCTTTCATCAATAAGCTCTTTAGTAAGTAAAGCTCTTTCGGCTTTAAGACCTTCTTTAAGTTTATTGATATCAAGTTTTTTTGCTTCTATATCTTGTTTCCACTTTTGAGCTTTTAACTCTAATTGAGCTTTAGCTTCTTTGTAATCAGAAACATTTTCCAAAATATATTCCATATCGATATAGCCAATCCTCGTTGTTCTCGTTTGAGCATCAATTGTATTTGCTGCAATCAGGGCTAAAAATATAAATAAAAATTGTTTTCTCATAACATTAGTTTATTTCAAAATTTTTACCCAAATGTAATACAAATTTTACTAAAACTGCTGCCCAATTATAAAGTGAATTTCTTTACCGTGTGCTTTAGTCTCTCCTGGTTGAGGATCAAATCCGTAACCCCAGTCAATACCTAGCAATCCAAATGCAGGCATAAATACACGTAAACCAACACCGGCAGAACGA
>Ga0302173_10000466_pt1 | contig 21848 bp, 27 predicted proteins | sample I_Fen_N3_1_FD_198785 | JGI IMG/M metagenome (GOLD analysis project Ga0302173, IMG submission 198785) | Peat permafrost microbial communities from Stordalen Mire near Abisko, Sweden - I_Fen_N3_1 | ecosystem: Environmental > Terrestrial > Soil > Wetlands > Permafrost | place: Sweden: Abisko... | reverse complement strand
CGATTATGTCGAGATGTTTTATAATGCTAAACGCCGCCACAGTGCCTGTGAGGATCAAGCCCCTGCAGTTTATGAAAGTGCCTGGTTCATGAGGCACGGAACAGTCTAGGAAACTAGGGTCTATTCAGATGGGGGTTGTTGAAGCCGGTGACCCTCACACAGCTATGGCAATTAACTTTCATCTTATCCCGGATTTGGAGTGAGTTTGCGATGAGTAACCAAGTAGTTGTTGATGATGATTATGATGAAAACTTCGATGAAGATGGGTCTAAACCCCGCCGTACACTTCCCCTTAGTAAAAAAGCCACTCGTTGCTTAAGTCGAGCGCAGACTATTGTAGAGCAGGGTGGGGCTATGGGCATTAGCCCCGCTGACCTTATTGAAGCGATTTTATTTGAGAATGCTCCGCATGATATCGCAGCAATCTATTATGACCACCGCTTAAAAACGGCTAAGTCCAGTGGGGATGTTACCGATTAGGACCTGTTAACCCCTTGCGGGATTTAAGAATTATGTTTTCATAAGTCAACTCAAACCAAATACATAAAAATGATGACTAATACAATTATTTATACAAAAGAAACAATTGCTCTGGCTCTCTATTGTTGGATCTTAGCTGACGAAGAATGTCACTGGGCAACGAAAATGTATGCAAATCCAAAAGGTGACCTGCACGGTTTTAACGTGAGATTTACTCTTAATGCGGATGGTTTTGATACCGGCAGAGATGCAGAAGGGACCCTGATGGCAAATTTCTCTTTTGATGGCCGTAGTATTATGTCCCCGGCTCCTGTAGACGATTTCGATGCTAAAGTCCGCTTAAGAGAGAAGGTGTTAGACGGCATCATTGAGTGCATCCCTGAATTCATGTCCTTAACAGAGACGTTAGCCTTTGAGATCGAAGATCAACTTCGAGCCTTCGACAGTATGATCGGTGTAAATGTTGTAGAAGGTTGGTCATCTAGTAATCAGGTGTGGAACAGCGTCATTCAACCAAATATGGCCTCATATCGCATACGGTCGAACGGGGCTTACTACATAAACTGAATTATGGAAAAAAATAAACTCTTCTTACTCGAGTGGAAACTACGTAACTCACGGGTGATGCCACTATACGTTGGACTTTGGTGTGTGCTCAGTTTCGGGCTTATGTCATCATTGTTGGTAATGTACCGGATTCTGGACGTTCTCCCGCCCCCACAGTGGTTCTTATATGTGTGGGTGCTGCCTGTCTTTTTATTAGGCATCAAAGTACGCGTCACTGAGTACGGTGAAATTATAGACCATTCGATCTTTCTATTTAGTTGGCGCGTATGGCGATTTAGGACAAAAGTTAAGGCCGGAGTCTGGGAAATTGATGTGATCAGTCATCGGTATCGAATTTCCAAACTTAGTGAAAATGGTGACCGGTATGTTTATCCATATCGAGTCAGTGAACTCCCAATATTTATGTTCCCGGTAAAGGTCAATGAGTCTCGATAGCAGTCAACAAACAAGCCAAGGTAATCACATTCATGAACAGGTGTATGAAGCGGCCCTTGATGGGCTCCTAAGGCTTCGTGCTGCCATTGGCAATAACAAGTGTGCCTCGACTAACGCAGCATTGAATCGTTTTGTATCACTTTGGTTAGAGTCGGTCTCACGGCGGAAAATATATTCGCGTAATTGCATCATTGAACTCAAAAGGCACCTTAAAACCATCAGAGCCTTAGCCAATTGTAATGCTCTGCTTTTATTGCAATCACTTGTCGAAGGTAAAGGTGCTCTGCTTGATGTTGAAGGTTCAGCTTTAGAGCGATATTCATTGCTGGACAAATACCTGCATTTGCAAGGTTGGAGAACACATGCCAAAGATGCGCATGATTGGGAGACGACAGACCTGACATCCGGGAAGGTGACGTTCTGTTTACTCTCATCTCTTTATGCAGCGTTCAATGCAGCCGGAGATTACAAGGGTGGACATGGCATTTTCGTTGCAGGGGATGTTGCGCAATACAAGGAGGCCCTTATCCTACATGGTTTTGATGTGGATGTTGTTGAGTCAGAGGTTATCGATGGCGTTGAAGTGTTTTCATGCAACCTGATTGAGCGTTTTAATCGGGGAAATACATCTCCGGCATAGTGCATAATAGGCTTTCTACCACAGAGAGGCGGGTTTATGTCAGACAACATTCAGTACTGTTACCACCAAATTGAAGAATCCATTGCTGTTATGGAGGCTTTACTGAAGGAATACCCGCCTAAGTTTGCTGTTGTCCACCATTTACCAAACCTCACCAAACAGGATGAAATAAACCCACCTGACTGTTTAGATGTAAATCTCGAGATGAAGGTTACAGTGGCCGACATCATGGCAATCCTTTTGGATCACTTCTCAATCGACACCGGCGATACAGATTTAAATAATCCCAGTAAGGTAGCGTCAACCAAAATTACACGTAAATATCCTGGGGTGATCAATGTTCCTGCACCTGCGGATGAACTGGCTATGGTGATCGCTGGGATAAATTTGGCTAAGTCGAAATTCGAAGTTGCGTATCGAGAGCTCTCACTTGATTCATATGAAAGATTTAGCCAGCTTCATGACATTTATCCTCGCTTGGTAACTGCACAGGTGACCCGGCAGTTGGTCCATATTCCAGAATTAATTCGGAAACTCAGTTTCTATTGGCATGTGCCGCAGGTTACTAAAAAAGTGACAAAGTACGAGGTGTTCACCTATTTGAACAATCAATTAAAAAAACTCGACCGAAAGAATCTGAGTCTTAGTGAGTACCAAGCGGCAGTATCGCTGCTAAATAGTGAATTAGCTGAGGTGAAGAAAATTGGTAACAGCGATGTACTTAAGCGTATTCGTACCAGTGGATTTCCTAGCCCGGCCGCGAACATTTCAATCATTACTGAAGAGAATGGAAGGGTTGGCAAAAATTGGAAAGCTCCGCTGCCTTTTTTTGTATCAGATTTAGATCTAAGCAAAGTAACTTTTCTCGATACCTATGCTTTCCCTGCAAGGAAACCCGCTCTAACCCCGCCAGATTTGCATTCTTTTGTTATCGAGCGAATCGGCCTTGTGAAGACAAAGATAAAAGAATGACAACTTTGATATCAACGGCTGTTATGGCTACCGGTGCTCGGGATTTTCGAGTGGCGGTATGGATGCAAAAGTCGTATGAAGAAGCCAAGTCCCGGCGTGTATACACTATTTCATTTGAAGGTGCCCGCCATGCACCTTCTGAAGATGCTCTTAAAGCAGAGATCAATGCCGCTCTTCAAGCATTGTTTGGGCAATACAAGCTGGTAGGTGAGTATCATATCCATGGGAAGGCAATTATATGGCACACGGCCAGCTTGCCACTCATCCAGCTGTTAGCCAAAGCAAATGCTGATGATGACCCCGAACCTAAGGTATGGATTCAGCGTTACTTACGGTGTCGTCTAATGGGTGTCAAAGCACTACCAATGTCTCTCAGTTACCGAGAGGAGGCGTTACGTAACTCTTTATCGCCTGAACCATGGGCCCATTACTCCCTTTCTTCAAGATCATTTCGGGAGGTTATTAAGACCAGCCTTGGCCCTGTCGAATTGACCAAAGGGGCCTTAGTCCGATTCCGGGACCTATGTGTCAAAGACACGAATGCGAGCGCAGTGAAGATGCTGACTGACAGATTTAACAGTGAACATCTTGTAGAGATACCCGTACCAAGTTCGATTCAAGAAGATAAACGTAATAAATATGGTGAAACCGAGGAGTCCCATGTCTATCTCCACCGACACTGGCCATCAATAAGATTTACCATTTCTTCAACCGGGCCCCAATCAGTAAAAAGGCTGGTGGACGTTTATAAGTTTCAGGAACGTAAACCAAAACGTAAACCTGATGAATTTCCAAATGAATAAGAGGTGTTCATGAATCAGTCCATAATGTTGGTGATAATGGTTTGTGCAGTAATCATGATCCATTATCTAACTGAAATATGTCTTAGCCTAATTATGAATCAGCAAGGACAGAGTGTAGGTGCAACTATTGCATCTCAACAGTGGCTGAGGGTGGGTATTGGTTTTATTCTCCTTTTCATCGTGATGTTGTTTCCACCAATTTTTTTTGCCTTCACTCTAAAACTGGCTAGCCTTGTTAATATTTGCATTCAATGCTGGCGTTTGAAGAGTGCGTACATCCCGCAAAAAGAAAATAGCCTTATGGCGCGTATGAGTCGTGCCGCAAAGAAAATGAAGGTTAAATAAAAAATAAATGCAATGGGATTACATTCTTGTTTATTCCTCAGAGCGATAATGTTTATTTAGTCAGATGCTTGATTAAATTCAGAAAATTTTCCACGCTAAACTTTCACCGTAGACATGTAAGGGATATATATGAGATTCAGCACGTCACTACCAGAAAAGAAAATAATGGGGTTTAGCATTGTTAACTACAGCCTGCAAGCCGTGTTTGGCGTTTTTTTTATTTCGGTTATAAATGCCGGTATTTTAGTGATGCTCGTCACCAATATTTTTCATTTCAGTCTTGCATCTGGATTGCTCACTTGGTCAGGTCTTACCGTGGCCTTATTTGTCATCATGATGAGGTATCGTGATCGCTGCGTTCGCCTAGAAATAGATGAAGGTATACATGATCCATTACACCAGCCAATCCGCACTGTTAAGGGCAGCGGTTCTAAAAGTTGAGACCGATAGCCTAGATTAATAGAATGGGTGAGTATTCTTTGAACCATAGATGAGTAAGCATTCAAAAGATCGTTAAATTACACTTTTGATTATTCTTGTGAATTAATTAATCTATGGTTCATTGTTAAAACATGAGCACATTTACAATCATATAAAATCATTATAATTGATCACTCATTTTTCATCGCTTAGTGGTAAAATCCTTTTCCCGAAAGAAGACTTCACTTTCGAGTATGCCATTATTTACCAATCGGATGATAAGTACATTATCTTTTTTGGAGAAAAGAGTTTGTTTATCTGCAAGATCAGAGCCATACCATCGGGCACCGGTGAGACTTTCATCTAGCAAGTTTAGCCTAGACGTGCCTTGTTGACGGCATAGAAAGATAAATTTATGGTTGTCCTCCGGCCTTTCATAATTAATGCGGATTATATTTATATCGATTTGAAGAGCTTGGATTGATGAAATTTCACGTCCGTAGTTAGTAGCAACACCAGCACGGCAAATTTTGCTCAGAGTAAACTCGCTATCGTCTGCAATGGCAGATGCTGCAAACATCAGGCCCCAAAGTAGTAATAATGTCTTCACCATATGTCCTCAAGCGTTCTATTCATGTTCAGTTTATCGGTAATTTTCTCTAAAACTTTAGATGACTTTATTTAGAGAATTAAGATTTTGATATGAAAGGGTTATTTCTGAATCGCTAAAATTCCTTCTTCAGACTATTTTAAAGCAACAAAATAGCGCCGTGCTATGAACACGAATCGCACTATATATTTATTCTGTTAGTGACAATAGGTAAGTAAGAATTCCGTATCAATAAAGTAAAAATTCAGGGGGCCATTAATTATAGAAAATCTATATATCGCGTATTAATCTAATTGCAGTAAGGCAATAAGTTAAAAAGAGAAAGATTATCACGTATATATTTTGCTCTGGGTTAGTAAAACCCACGATTTTCAAAGTTGCATATGCTAGAGATACAGCTCCTATGTCTCCAATAACGCGCATTACTCTAATTATATCTTTGCGATTATTAGGACATAATGCATTTGCAGCCAATGAAAGAAATAGAGTAACAATACTAACCATTGCGACATTAATTTCGTTTAGCTTCGCCCCAGTTATGCCTGCCATCCAAAGAAAAAGAAAAAGGAGTAAAAATAAAACCCCATAGTTTACGAATTTTTTAAAAAATGACCCTTTTACCTTTTCAATAGGCGGGTTTATGCGTAATTTTATCCCCATAATTTTTAGAATGGCACCACGAAATCCTTTGCTGACTCTTATATTATCCAAATATAAATTATTATTTTCAGACTCTAATTTTTTAATTTTTTGTGTGAGCTTTTCATATTCTTCAAGTTCAACATGTTTTAATTTTGGAGGCTCAATAGCTGACGCAATATTTAATTTAGATTGGTCTTTTATTAAATCATCTATTGGGGTTTTATAAAATTCCATATTCTATCACTCCGATATAGGGCAAACTACATTTGCAGAAATCCCCGAGATCATCTTAGAGTTGCTGCAACTATCACCATCACTTCAAGCACTCAAGAATAGCACTTTAAAGATAGATTTTAGACTTCGATTCAAAAGCGTCTGAGAAGTGTGGGAGTTGCTGGGTGTCAGTAACTAAATTTTGAGCATCCAGTCGACCAGCATGGCCTAAACCATGAGGAACACCTTCCACCCAGCAAACGCATTATCAGTTAACCTGTGGGGGGAGTCAATTTGAACCCAAAACTAAAACATAAATCCTAAAGTTCAAGGTCAGACAATTCATCGTTCATAAAACTGACCATGGCCTTATCCTTGGCGGACACGTTACGGATGTACCCTGCAACCATCGCAGGACTTCCCCAGTTTCCGTTCTCCATAATCTGTGTAACTGAATATCCGCTCAGCGCCAGTTCAATTGCACCACCTACCCGGACGCTGTGTCCTGTCCAGCAGGTATACCTACGGCCGTCACTGGACAACTTAAGCTTATAGCCAAGAGACTCATACATTGAGGCAAAAGCGCGAAGTAAAGTGTTCGCACTGATAGTGCCTACGTCTTCAACTTTTACCGGCTTACCTTTTGATGTGACCAATGTTTCAGTTGGTAGGTCTGATTGTTCTAGTAAAGTTTTTAAGCTTTTCCCTTTGGACCGCCGTTCATGCTTAGAAGGTAAATAGTTTTCACCACGTTGGTCGATCGGTTGGAATAGGTATTCCGTCGGATGCGTTTTCGGATCCATACCTACCTTCTCTAGCAGGCGGTTGATGGTCTGCGTGCAATGCGGAGACAACCAGTATGCAATTTTAGTTTTGAGCTGCGTCTTGGTTCGTTTAACGGTCAATACATAGCGCTCTTCGACGGGGTTAAACGTTAAATCTTCCAGCTTGATGCGGCGGAGCTCAGTACTGCGCAAGAGTGTTTCAAAACCAATCCAAATCATCAGTAAATTTCGAAGATCTTGTAGTGAGTTGGTGTTGCGATGTAGTCGTATCAACTTCTTAAGCTCAGGCATGGTCACTGGGATAGCCTGACCAGTTGTTATGTCGTTATTCGCCTCTTCGATCACTAATTCACGGAAGAAATTTTTGACACTCTTAGTTGTAACAGCAGGGAAGTTCATGTTGGTCGAAAAGCTATTGATTGCATGCACAGCCTGCATCACGCTCCCGGACGCAAGTGTCTCACTGAGCTCTATGAGGAAACTTTCAAAAGCAATATTATGCACAGGCATAGCAGGGGCGTTCTGTAGTCCTAAATGAGCATTTTCAGGATTTATTTTCCAATCGTTCCAGAAGGAATTCCAGCGCTTTACCCAGTGGATTTGAGAACGTGCATAAGAATGCGAACTTGATTTCAGGTGCTTAATGATCTCAGCGTCATCAACAATCGGTTTTAGGCCGTCTGAAACAATCAGTTCTGATGTGCGCATAACATTGCGCAGGTCGATTTCTGTACTCATTAACTCATACCCTGTTTATAAACACAGATATTGTAGCATGTATAAATCAGAAGTGAATTACGTCTATCGCATTGAATTATATTTAGAAATTTAAAGCTAATGCTGAAACATCTCCTGCGTTGTATTCAAAAGTAACTTTTCTATGTACATCAAAAAAGTGAGTGGCTTGTTTTCGATGAGAACAGAAGCAAGCGCTAAAAACTGAAGGGATACAGTATTTTGTGAAACTGCCGATAACATCAAAAGTAAGGTTATTATTCCTATCAGTAGTATTCTTCTATCTAAAAATAGCCAAGCATATGTTTGAAGCATCTAACCATATCTATGTTGTATGAAGTTTAAAGGAAGAGGGCACATGGAGCGAAATGAACGTAGAGTAGTAGGCATCCCACATGCACTAGTGGAAGAGCAATTGACGGGGGAAAAACAGGATATTAAGCCATCATTGATGGCCACTTTTGCTGTGATTGCTCAAGTTCATGCAAACGAACAGTTAAAAAAACTCAAACTGCATCGAACGAACCAACTTTCAGTTAGTCAACACCCTCCCAAAGAACTTCTTTGCTACCCCTTTGCCTACGCTCCATATCTGGAGGATGTTCATGTTGAGGCAACGCAGCTGATTAAACGGTATGTTGAATGCGTCAGATTTCTAAAGGCTGGTGATTTCAGTGAATTTAACGAGCCGTCGCTATACCGTTCTGAACTGGTTAAACCTGAGGACGCTCTGAATGCACTTGAATTAGAAATTGAGAGTATTGAAGAATATCTCTGCCAATTAGACGATTCGGCTTTGCAAGCCCTTAACACCAATGAAATCCGAAGAGAGGATTTTATCCTCCTGCCGGGGCGGATTCTTGGGATCATCGCAAGCGCGATGAATTACGAAGAAAATGTCATAATGACAGCAGTCAGAGGGCATGGTTTTGCTGCTGAGAAGGCCAACCATTTATATGATTTATTCACTGGCAAAGATGCGAAAATTGTTGGCGGGAATAATGCCAAAAATGGAGCTGACCGGGTAGTCAATGGCGCTAATATACAGACTAAATATTGTGCGTCTGGGAGCAAATGTATTTCTGCCTGTTTTGAGAATAACACTTTTCGTTACGTAAATGCTGATGGAACACCTATGCAGATAGAGGTGCCTAGCGATCTGTACGACTCCGCAGTGAAAGCTATGCGCTCAAGGATAGAGCGCGGAGAAGTTCCGGGAGTTTCTAATCCGGATGATGCAAGTAAGATAGTCCGTAAAGGCAATATCACCTATATCCAAGCACGAAATATCGCCAAATTCGGCACTATAGAAAGCCTTACTTACGACGCAGCGAATGGCGTTAAATTGGCCGGTTATGCAGCTGGTCTTTCTTCCTTAGTCACGTTTGCGTCTTGCATATGGAATGGTGACTCATGGAAAGATTCGCTTGAAGCGTCCTGTTACGCTGGATTAAAAGTGGGTGGTACGGCATTACTCAGTAGCGTCATGTCTGCACAAGTGGGACGAACTGGTATAGAACAAAGTCTAAGAGGTGCGACTGATTGGGCCGTCAATGTAATCGGCAGTAAAGGCTGTGCAATTATTGCAAATAGTCTACGATCCGGGAAAGACATTTACGGAGCTGCGGCGGCAAGCTATGTGAGCAAATTGCTGCGAGGAAATATCGTCACAGGGGTCATCACCACTACGGTAATTTCAAGCGTCGATTTTTACAAACTTGCCCGGGGTAGAATATCAGGGGCTCAAACGCTAAAAAATGTCACCATTACGGCTTCCAGTGTTGCTGGTGGTACCGGTGGATGGATTGCAGGTGTGGCAGCTGGTGCAGCCTTAGGCAGCGTGTTTCCAGTGGTAGGCACGGGTATCGGTGGAATCGTTGGTGGCATTCTTGGTTCTGTCGGTGGTGGGGCAGCTGCGGCAAAACTCAGCAAAGTCTCGATGGATATGATGATTAAAGATGATGCTGAAGAGATGCTGGATATGTTTAAAATTCAGTTTTCAAAAGCGGCTAATGATTACCTGTTAAACCAAGCTGAAGAAATCATTGAGGAATTTCAAAAGACTGTCGATACTAAATTTCTACAGTCCATGTTTGCCTCAGCAGATCAGCCTCGATTTGCTTATGAATGGGTAGAGTTGAGGGCTCAGCGTAAACTTTCTGAGCGAGAGCCTATTAAGCTGAGCGATTTGCCGGGTGTAAATGACATTTTAAAAGGCACTCAGGATCTAGTTATTAAGGTACTTGAAGCTCAAGCAAAAGAGTTAGATAAGGTTTACTCGCTTGTTTATGACGGTGGGGCTGAGCTTGAATTAGTTGAAGATAAAACAGACCTTTATGTTACTGAGGGACTGATCATACCGGCAAACATCAATGTTCCTATCTGTCAGACAGACAGTTTATCGCTTTTCGTCCCTTTCGATTGTGTTGTAGTCCAGTCCTTTATCAAAGAGCATTATCCCACCATTCGTCCCGGAGATGTCCTACTAAAAGTAAGAAAGGTGGCATAGTTCCCTGTTCCACGGATGAGTCCAACTAACATATAGTGAAGCCAGATGAAACGAACATTAATCGCCGCGACATTTGCGATATTTTCCTTACCAGCGTATGCAACAAACTCAAAAGTGCAACCGCAGATTAACATTGAAGCGTGCGAGCAGCTGACTAAAGACGCGATCTTATCAGCGATCCCACCACAAGTGACAATCACAATAGAACAGTATAAAAAAAGTGCAGGCACACTTGGCATGGTTTGCTGGATCGGCCTGCAAGACGGATATGAAGGAAAAGCGCGCAACCCTCAGAAGCTCGGTGCGATGGGTAAGGAAGGCGTTGATCTCTACCGTCAGGCGTATGACGAAGGTGTAGCACAAAATGCTAAATCGAAATCAACGAGAACAGAAGCAGTACCTAGAAATGCGATGAGTAATTTCTATCGTGATAATGGGTTCGACACAAATAACTCAGCGGAAATAGATTATGCAACCTCGTTATGGGGAACTGTCATGAAGGTTGCAAAAACAGTGCAGGTAAAGCCAACTGGCGAAACATGCTATCTGATTGTTACTCATGCCCGTAATGGCAAGATCACTGGTACACGTTCAGACGGTGGAAAATCACCAAGCGGTAATGGCCCGGATGGGGATGCTTACTGCAAAGCAGTCGAAACAGCAGTTATTAATATATCAATGCCACCAGTGCCAGCAGGAGTGAAAAAAGATTTTGATGTTTTGAGCCTGACATATATTTTTGAAGATACTAATAACTAATGTCGGAAACTTAATTATGGTCCGATGAGTGCCCGCCTTAGGGTGGGCACTCATCGGACATAGTCCGTTTTGGTGTAATTTCTAATACCAAATCCCCTTATAAGGACTTTAAATAAATGAGCAGCAAAAACTACGAGAGCCACCGTAAAGCAATTGTTAGTAAGGGCATCCCGCCTGAACTGCTGGCGCGTGTTACTGATTCTGATATTCAGGTAATCAATACGTTTTTAACGCGTGTAAAAAAACTTGAATTATCTTCGCTAGAGAAAGAATAGATTTACAAGTCGATAAACTCATCAGGTCTTTAAGCAAACAACCGTAAGGGTTAACATCATTCCAACCTTTGCTTGCACCTTTTGTGACTTCATGAAAATGAGGGGGTTATCCGAAGTTACCACCTCATAGCACCCCGTATAATTTCTCCCTGACTACAGGGGGAAAGCATGGTAAAAAAAGTTACTTTCGAAGGCATACCGTTTGGGATCGATAAAGACTCCGGGCGCGTGAAAGACGTATTTTCCGTTGCACGTGGCATGGATTGCCACTGTATATGCCCAGTTTGTAAAACTGACCTGATCGCGAAACAAGGTGACCTGAAGGCATGGCACTTTTCACACACAACAGACGTTCAGGGAGACTGCGAGCGCAGCCTATTAACGTCTATTAAAATGATGGTCAGACAGGTATTGCAAGACGAAGAACAGTTATTTATCGGCCATCTTATGGTAGGTGGTAGTGCCGGTGCTATGCCGCTTAAAACGCTGTCCTTCGATGTACCTATATGTGGCGCTACCGCTGATGTAACGGCCAGCGTAGGCGACTATACGGTTGCGCTATTTCTTGATGATCATAACCCGACTACCCCTCAACCTGATTTCTCTCACATCACCTTCGATGACGCGCTGATTGCAATAAAGCTGGATCTCAAACAAATGGAACGACGCCTGATTAAACTTCAGGGTGAATCCACCATGGATGGGAATTTCACAGAACTGCTTAGTCACATGGTCACCGGGGAAGCTGACGGCAAAGAATGGATCTATCACCCCGATATGGTCCGATTACCAGAAGAAAAATTACATCGGATTAGCCACGAGACTTCAGGCAATGCCAAGTACATTTCTGAACGACTTGAAGACGTCGATATTGATGTTCCGGATGTATTACCAATGAGTTTTAAAGGGCTGGTGGAGGAAATGAGAAGGACAATGAACGTAATGTCCTCTCTCACCGTCCGTATTAATGAGTTGGCAGAAAGTAACGAATTCTATGAGTTTGTCAGGTATTTCCGGCACCAATGCCTCACTGTAAATGACTGTGTGGACCAAGTTCTCTATGGAAGTTGGGTTCAAGGAGTTCAGGGCAAAAATGCTCAAAATGCAATGACTGAAAATGAGAAGGTGTATATGAGAAGCCTGCTCAATCTCGGTAACTACAATCTTTCTCTTCAGCTTAAGCTCGCTGAATATGCCACACAGCCATCCGGGAAAGGTCGTCTATGAAAATGGTGACCGGCTTAAGTAATAAAGCCCCGGGAAGGGCCCGCCGCTTAGCTCTGGAAACTCCTCCGAATAGAACTTACTGGGTTTCATTGGTCATTCTTGGCTTACCCGCCGTAGTTGGAATACCGTCTTTGTTTGATATTGTCTCCGGCGGTTCGAACATTCCAGCAAGTTTGTCTGTTGTAACCTCTATCGACGTAGGAGCTAATCTCACTGCAAGTGGGGCACTGATTGCCTCTTTATACAGGTGGCAAATCAAACCGAGCCTATCGCGGCTGACACAATGGGCAAAGATTTGCGGCCTGACTCTGATCGGCAATTTGTCTTTGCTTGCCTTAGTCCCTTTAATGAACCGTTTGTTCCCGGAGACGATAGGGATGCCAATGTCGCTCCTTATGGCCACGACTTCCGCAACAATTGCATGGATAGGAGGGAAACGTGCGTTACTTACACCCTATGTGGACCAACCATTACCTAATGAAACCTTACGGCCACATCGTGGATACCGGCTGGCGTTGCGTGAAACAGGTCAATTGTTGATGTTGTGCGCTTTGCATAATGCTTTATATGGAGCCACTGCCGTCGTTCGTCAGCGTCGATACATGGGTATGAACTTTGGTGCCCACGGGTACGTAGAATATCGGTGTTACGACGAACCTTTCACTGATGCCTCGGCTGAAAGGGACATGATGGTATTTCTGGCAGGAATGTCAGCAGAACGAACCATGTTAGGGACGGTCGGGCAGGGTGGACAGGGAGACATGGCCAAATGGAACAAAACGGCAAAGCGTTATCTGTCAAACGGCTTCAAATCCCCTTACTTCCCTCATCCGACTTGCGATGCGGATGCAAGACATAACGCAATCGTCCTTTCAAAATTATTGGATACATTTCAACATCGTTGCGATGCCTTTATGCATCTCAATAATCAACTGCTTGTACAGCTGGCGCACGTACTTCTGAAGCGAGGTGAACTATCGTTATCCGACCTGTTCCCACTCAGCACATCGATTGAGTTCCCGGATGAGTTACATAAGATGAAGGTAACGTCGAGCATCCAATCAGGGCAGGCTTTTCAACAGAAGGGTGAAGCAGCATGAGCCGTCTAAAACATATTCTGGCTTTTTGAAAAACAATTCTTAAATTTTTTACAGGTGAGAGCCATGACTACAATTGCGCTGCAATTTGAAGCCACGAATGCCGGTTTCTTTGAAAACTTTGGCAATGAGTTTGTTCGTTTTACGACGGCTCCGCAATTACTCGGCTGGGAGCTGGAGATTGCACTGAACGCCCATCCAGCATGCAAAGACCTTATTGATTTTCACTATGAGCCGATGTCGGGGAAAGGGCATTTTATTTTGCCCGAATCTTCGCTTTATCCAGTTGGCCGCCACACATTGCGGTATCCACTGCCAAATGTAGTGACACAAAGAACTGTCTATCGCTGGCAGGACCAGATCCGTGATGAAACCCATACGCACATCGCCACCGGCGTTCACGGTTTCGAATCGTTGTGCTGCTCTGAAATGAACGCTGAGAAAGTTGAAGAGGCAGAAATGTCATTAGAAGTGAAAGTGACATGCCCTTTGTGCAAGATAATCTGGCAGGACTGTCGTGCATTTGAACCCAGCGACTTTATCGATGTGGATCAGTTACAGAATGCCGCGATGCCTGAAGTTAAAATAATCGGCCCCAAGACCAGCACTGAAAACATACTGAAGTATGACGCCATAAGCCTGCGCCTTATTCAAAGTGTTATTCCTGATTACAGATCACATGGGGACAGTAATGCAATAACGCTGCGTGGAGAGGCTATTAAGCAGAAACACAGCATTCTAAATTCATGGCCATCAATAACACTAGGCGAAGCGGAAATGTTCCGTGAGGACCTCAGCCTAAAAGACGTCCGTATTGCAGGACTGTCTATGCCTGATTTTTTGACGTTGTTGTTTGATTCCCGAAGCAGGGCCGAATGGGACAAATTTATTTCAGCAAACTCTTTTGCCAGCTCATGACACTCCCTCTGAGCTACTTCGACAAACACGTGTCACGCAACCGGCTACCAGAAGAGGCGCTAAGACAACATCCAGTGATTCCTGCTAGACCCTTACGGAGCGTCACGCTTCGCGTGATTCACGATATGACGCCGGTCGTGGCGTTTTTTCTGTTTATTTTCTTTTTATTTTCTCACCATTTTCTGGTCGCGGGGCGCTTGGGCAAGGCGGGACACCGGGGTTGAACTACAGGGATATCTTACTGGATGTTGTCTTAGCTGATTGTCGGCGAATTGGCCGGTGCTTAACCATATGTTTGAGACAGTATAGTGGGCCCGATAATTCGTTTTAGGACGCGAATGTTTGCCCGATAGACCGCAGAGAAGTTTCAATTTTATAGGTAAGAAACAAAACCAATGAACTATATAAAGGCATCCCGCAGTGCCTTGTCATACCTAAGAGATGAAATGTTAACGTACATAACAGACGTCAGAGAAGGGGAGCATGACTTCCTAACACTAATTCGTCATCAAATATTAGTGATCAAATATTAGTGATCAAAAATTTGGATGGCATGGTGTTGCATACTCAGGTTGCCCCACGACATGGGTGGACACATAATGCATTAGTCAGCATCCAGCCTTTTGCCTGTAGTGACGGTGCTGACGCCTATTTGGGTGAAAACTGGATCGGTTCTACAGAGGTCTAGTACGGACTAACTGCATATGTGATTAGCTATGAATAATGATGGTTAAACGTATCATTTTACCAATGGAAAACGCGAATGACTGAAGAACACCGAAGAATTGAGAGAGCTATCGAGCTGGCATGCCGTTTCGGTGGAACTGATGAGATACATCATTTAAAGTGGGTGTTAGATCAGATGGTTCGGGAGCTGGCTGGTGAGCGTTACATTCAGATTGTTGCTAAAACTACCAGCGGAGAAAATGGTCCTAACACCTATAAATGGGATTTGTGAAGTGGTTTACTGAATTTGGCCACCTGAACAGAGGTGATATGCTCACCTCAGAACAACACAGGTGCACCAATGAAAAGAAGAAATTTTAGTCCTGAATTCAAACGTGAATCCGCTCAGTTAGTTGTCGACCAAAATTACACTGTTTCTGACGCCGCTATGGCTATGGATGTGGGTCTTTCCACGATGACTAAATGGGTTAGATGAACGGCAGGGCAAAACGCCAAAAGCCTCTCCTATCACACCGGAACAAATCGAAATACGTGAGCTAAAGAAAAAACTACAACGTATTGAAATGGAAAACGAAATATTAAAAAAGGCTACTGTAGATTCAACTTGTCAACGCAACACCTTTTTCAAAAACCTGTTTTGGCGTCTTAAATTTCAATGTTTTCCTCGGCCTGTTGTTTAATTGCTCTGCGACCTGGTCCAGGTCTTCTTGTGAATGTTGAGCCAGACAGGTCTTTTTAGGGAAGTATTGCCGAATAAGGCCATTAGTATTCTCGTTGGTGCCTCGTTGCCATGGGCTTTGTGGGTCACAGAAATAAACTAGCGTGCCTGTATTAGCCGTAAAATCAGCGTGTTTGGCCAGCTCCATACCGCGGTCCCAGGTCAATGATTGCCTAAGCTTGAAGGGCATTTCTTTAAATTTCTCTATCAAGGCGTGATTCACTGAAGTGGCGTCTTTTCCCTTCAATTTCAGCAGGATGGTATAGCGCGATTTCCTATCAACCAGAGTAGCAATATGTGTATTTTTTGTTCCTGAGACTAAATCCCCTTCCCAGTGGCCAACAGAACGACGATTGTCGATATGCCTCGAACGCTCATGGATAGAAATACCATTGACGATGTTAATCGTCCCGCGCTCACCCTTACGAGTGTGGCGTTTTCCATGTCGTAAACTGTGAGAACGGCGCAGGTGCTTTACCAGCAGATGATGTAAGGCGTTTCTGGTGCGAAAATACAGGGTTTTATAAATCGTCTCTGCTGATATTTGCATCAATTTTCGGCGATGCGCTGTATTTTTAAGCCATCCGGATATTTGTTCAGGAGACCATTTGAGCTCCAGTTTTTCCAAAACTAAATCCCTTAATTCCAGATCCTTCTCCAGCAAGCAGGGCTTCGGCCTTTTGGCCATTCGGTTCGCCCGGTTGTTCGCATCCACCGCTTTGTAATAGCGTCTGCCACGGTTGCGTTGAACCTCTCTTGAGATCGTAGAAGGCGAGCGATTTAGAGAATGCGCAATAGCTCTGATACTTTTTTTGGCAGAGAGTCCGACGCGTATTTCTTCCCGTTCAGATAACGTTAAATGTGATGAAGCGCGTTTGCGCACGTTGGGCTTCATGCCACCGGAGTCTCTTAAAATAGTGAAAATGATGCCGGGCTTAGAATCCAGGGTTTTAGCAATGTCACTGAAGCCGATGCCGTTCTTCCATGAGTCGAAAACAAACTCTTTTTCTACTGCCGTAAATGTACGCTTCATTCAATAATCCTCCGCTACCCCATGTTTTAGCATGGATGTTGCATTGTTCAATTGAATCTACAACCGCTCTCTTGATGTCAGACTCCCTGAACAGTTCTCGTTAATCGGGAAACTCAGGGCGCGTTATCCAGTGGCCTCTCTCTGCCACGTGTTCAGGGTTCATCGTAGCAGCTACAAATACTGGCAAAACCGTCCTCAAAAACCAGACGGCAGACGGGCTGTATTACGAAGCCAGGTACTGGAGCTGCACAACATCAGCCATGGCTCCGCTGGGGCAAGGAGCATCGCCACAATGGCAACCCAGAGAGGCTATCGGATGGGACGCTGGGGACGCTGGCTTGCTGGCAGACTGATGAAAGAGCTGGGGCTGGTCAGTTGCCAGCAGCCGACTCATCGATACAAACGTGGCGGCCATGAACACGTCGCTTTCTCGAATCACCTTTTGAGCGGCAGTTCGCAGTGACGGAGCCAAATCAGGTGTGGTGCGGCGACGTGACGTATATCTGGACAGGTAAGCGCTGGGCATACTGTTCTGGTCTAGTAAAAAGTTGACACTCCATTAAGCGGCGGACTCATATTCGTTTGGCGATAATCCACCAAGATGAGTATGAGGTCGCCACATGTTGTAGTACTCGATCACGTATTTACTAATGTCCTGCTTCGCGCTAACCACGTCCTGATAGCACCGACCTTTTATCCACTCCGATTTCAGACTGCCAAAAAACGCCCCATTACGGCATTGACGCTCCTATGTCAACGCCCGCAGTTGGGCTCGCCCCAAATCAGTTAAAATAAGCGGATAAAGCTCTCGTACGATATAGCGTTTAAGGGCAACATAAAATTTCTTTTGTCGACAGTCCTTCTCCTGTTCGACGTTGCACATAGACTTTTGTTCGCGGATTGCTGCGCATACGTACCAGGGCGATTGTCCACAGCGCATTATTCGCCTCACGTGAACCACCGCGATTCAGGCGATGCCTGATGGTTTTACCTGAGGATGCCAGCAACGGGTTTACACCACAAAGTGACGCAAGCGCAGCTTCATTTTTTAGTCGTTCAGGATTATCACCCGCGACTGCCAGCAAGATGGCTGCGGTTTGAGGACCTACACCAAACTGTCTCCGTAAGCTTCCGGCATATTCTTGGGTTAAATTATCCAGTAGCTCATCCAGTTGCGTGAGTTCTTCCGCGAGGGCCAGCCACCGTTAAGCAAGGCTTCGAAGTGTGCAACAAAGTGCCAGGAGTAATGGTGATTTCTCAGCAGATTCGAAACTCATACACGCAGTAACGCATTCGAGTGGTTTTGATTTCCACAACATGTCGCGGATATCCTGGGGGGAGCTGACTAATAGCGCACGGAGCTGATTGATTGCCTGAGTTTTCGCCTTTACGGCGCTCCGGCGGGCAACGCTGATGATCCGCAATGCCTCGCAGGCACCGGATTGCAATTTGGGAACGTCTTTGGCACTCCCGGAAAGGACCGTTCTGGCGGCATTCTCCGCATCAAGTGGATCAGATTTTCCTTTAAGGCGACGTTTAGAACGATCAGGACGATTGATTTCAAGAACATCGAGCCCTTTTTTAATGAGACATCGCGTCAGTCCTGCGCCGTACGTTCCGGTTCCTTCTATCCCTGCACGTTCCACCGAGCCAAAAGTGAGTACCCAGTCGAACAATTCTTCATATCCTACCTGGTTAGTCTGTATGACTTTCGTTCCGAGCAACTTTCCGTCGTAGCTGAGAACCGCACCAACGTGAATATCCAGATGCGTATCGACACCTAAAATTACAGAGTCCTTGAATGAATGATGATTTTTCATGGCTTACCCCTGTCAGCATGGAATAGCCATCCCCATTGCAGGACAGGACACTCAAGTTGCAGCACAAGGCTCCTATCAGGTCACAAACTCTGGGCCCGGCTATGCACGGGAAATACCTGAACCAGACAACAGGTCAACACAAAGGCAGTTCAGCCAATCCCAGAACGGGTCAGTCCGATCCGGTATTCAGGAGTATAGTAGACTGAGTATCCCAGCAATTTCCGCGCCGACTTTGGCTCAATTCAATAGCATTATCTTCGGCATATTGACGCCATGAACCACCGGTATATTGGCTGCCTTGATCAGAGTGAACCAGCACTTTACCCTTCGGCTGCCGCCACATTTTTGCCAGGCGCAATGCGCTCAGCGCTAACTCTGCTGTCATTTTTTTCGCGACTTCCCAGCCCAAGACCTTACGGGAATAAAGGTCGACTACCGCTGCCAGATAGCCCCCCTGACGCGTAGGTATGTACGTTATGTCAGTCACCCACTTTTTATTGAACGCCTCAACTGTCGTTGACGCTCGGCCTGTGTACTCTGATGTTTACCCTACATATGTGCTCGCTCGCTTCCTCGCATACGGCGGCTCAACCAGTTATTATTCGACATCGCGTCCATCAGGTCTATTAACATGTTACTGATGGCTGTAGTAACTGCTCGGATAATCGGACAGACCTGCAAGGGATCTATATACGACTGAACATGCCATGAAGTGAGCATATCCGGACTGACACTTCGCAACTCATACTATTCTATTTTTTGTTAACAAATTCAATCTACTCTGTATATCTCTCGAGTCCGGGAATGTCGTTTATATCCCTCATCCAGTTGAGTCGTTCGGCAAACTGAAACTGTAATTTGGGGGGGCAACGCTTCAGATTCGTCTAGTGTTGATGTCTGTATGTCAACAAGCTCGGGGATTACTGCAACCTGCGTGGTGAACTGACAGGTGACGCCATTTACGACGGCGGTGATCATGTATGGAGCAAGATTTACCGCAGGTTGGACAGGTCAGTTGTGTGTGCTCGGCAATGCCGACGATGACCGTCACCGAACCGGATTTTTCATAAAGAGAAAGGGATTGCACCTGCCACGGTGCGGACAGGTTAAGGATATCGGCATAGAGGGACTTTTCGTCCATGGCAGACTCCTCAGAAAATCAAGACTGCCATCATAATGCCCTTAGCCACCACAAAAGGGGAAGCCCCTAATAACAACATTTTTCATGCAGAATTTTGATCAGTTCCGCAAAGTAAGTACAATGATGGTCGAGTCGGCCACGACGGAAGTGTCAAACATCACCATCGAGTTCACTCCCGGATTTGCAATCGAAATTGGCACTGGCCAAGCCATTATTACCAGATTTCAAAAGTGTTCTGAGCAAACTGGCTTTACGAGTGAACTGCGAGGAAGGAGCCCAAACAAAGGTAAAGAATCCTGCGTGGTCATTGATAAAGATACTCAGACCATCCGGGCACAAATCCATACAAGCCAAGACGGTAATTACGAAACAAGCGTTGAAACTTGGCGGGTGGTGCGTACTCTTGACCGTATGTCAATTACGCGGCCGAATGGGGAGTTTGTTGTGCCATTGGGAAGGGGAAGGGAACTCAAGCAGGGACCATACAAAATTTTCGAACCAATACATTTCAAGCGTACCCTATATAATATTGAGGAAACTTTTTCCTAAGTTTTTTGAAGAAAGCGCACTGAAACGATCCCAGCGTGAGATTAGTAAGAAGCATGCGTGTGATGTGGCTAACTACGTATAAGATGCTGCCTTTCGTCAGACCCCCTATATATTGCCAGCTCTTGTTGCCAGCATCGATGGAGACTGTTTTTTGAACCAGCTGCTGGTCAAGTCGCAGTTGGAGTATTAAATATTCCGATGGAAACTGAAATCAGCTGCTTTGATGGCCAACATAGGATTGAAAGTATCTACCAAGCCATTTCCCGGATGAAAATTGAATATTCTATCTCAGTACTTTTTGTTGCAAACACGACAATAAAAATCCGCCAGCAGTTTTTCTCAGACATAAATCAGAAGATCTTAAAACCCTCAAAATCTTTATGCATGGCCTATGATAGAAAAATGAATGTGAACGCAGTGTCTATTCACTTTATGAATCGCTAAACAGACCGGAGTTTATTGACCTTGACCATAACGGAGCACCTTCAAACAGCAATAATACTTTGAGCTTTCAGCAGTTCTTTGATACCACACGCCTGATGTTCGACTCTAAGATTTCAGCTATTGATTGACCCTGAGCCAAAATCCTGCTCAATTCGGAAACAGAATTCCGGCATGATAAACACCCCCCTGAACGGAGGTGGTGCCGATGAAAAAGTCACGATTCACTGAACAGCAGATTGTCTTTGCCCTCAAGCAGGCCGAGCTGGGGACTTCCGTTCCGGATGTCTGCCGTAAGCTGGTCATTTCTGATGCCACGTTCTATATCTATGGACTACCTCCGTTTTGCAAGCACTGAATCAGGTTTTAGGTTGTTGCTTACATCTATCCGGCATCAGGAATGCCTGTGCCCAAATGGGTAATCCGCACACAATCGCCTCAACAACTGGACGGCCTCGAAGGCCTGTATAAAAATCAGGTTTCGATTGTGCAGGTGCAACCTGTTACCATTTTTCAATACTCTGCAACTTTTCAGGTAAGTATCATATTACTGTTGGTTGATATTCTGTCTCGTTACGAAGAATTGACCAGATAATCCGGGCATTCATGTTGGCAACTGCCACGGTCGTTTTGTTAAATCCACGCCGCTCTTTAAGTTGATTAACCCATTGGTTTAAATCGCCATCGTTATTGTTTGTCGCCACTCTGACGACAGCACGGGCACCGTGAATATGCAGCATCCGTAGATGCTTATCGCCTTTTGTCGTCATGTTCATGAGCACCTGTCTGTCTCCGCTCGAGTGTTGACGCAGCAAAATGGCGGTCATTCTTAAATTCTGTCCCTTTACCCATCGCCGCAATAACGGCTGTGGCGTTTTGGGGCCAATACCTTTCACTTTAGCAATACGCTGACAGGCTTCAGACCGTTTAAAAACGGTGTCGATCTCTTTATCAAAAAATCCTATACGCCGTTCGAGATCTAAAAAGAGATCATAGAGCTCCGCAATCGTTCTGCGCATAAGTGCTC
>Ga0302173_10000465_pt1 | contig 21854 bp, 13 predicted proteins | sample I_Fen_N3_1_FD_198785 | JGI IMG/M metagenome (GOLD analysis project Ga0302173, IMG submission 198785) | Peat permafrost microbial communities from Stordalen Mire near Abisko, Sweden - I_Fen_N3_1 | ecosystem: Environmental > Terrestrial > Soil > Wetlands > Permafrost | place: Sweden: Abisko... | reverse complement strand
AAATTTCTTATTAAATTTGTTTGTACTGAAGATTAACTATAACCCTGAATTCCTAAATCTGGCTAACCGGTTTTTGCTAAATGAATCAATCTCATTGGTGGTCATTATTTCTTCAAGGCGATAAGCATGCATTCTCAGAAATATTTCTTGCCTGCCATGACAATCTGTATCGGTATGGTATGAAGCTTACCCGCGATCAGGAACTGACTAACGATTGTATTCAGAATTTATTCCTCAAGCTCTGGAAAAACCGCAACAACCTGAAACCGGTAGTGGACATATACCCATATCTATTCAAATCGTTAAGGCATCACATCATTGATATCCTTGAGTTAAAGAGACAAACTCTTCCCATCGATCATGATATTGAGGAGTTGTTTATTGTTGAATACACTGCTGAGGATTTCATGATTTCGAAACAAGTTGAAAAAGAAACACACGATAAGATCATCGGGTTGTTAAACCAGCTGACTCCCCGTCAGAGGCATGCAATTTATCTGCGTTATTTTGAAGAGATGGAAATTGAAACTATAGCACAGATAATGGATATGAATGTGCAATCAGTCAGAAATCTGATCAGCAGAGGATTACAGTTGATGCGTAACTAGATGGATTAATATGGAAAATATCAACAAACCAACTCAACCAAATAAGGTACATGAGCGAATTCTTTCGATTGATTTTTTTCGCGGCTTTACCATGTTCATTCTCGTAACAGGAATAGCATCACTATTTAACGGGATAGTAGAACAAGGTAAAGCGGGGGCTATTATCATTTTAATAAATAAGCAATTAGAACATGCTGAATGGAATGGACTTTATGCCTGGGATCTAATCCAACCTTTCTTTATGTTCATTGTGGGTGTAGCTATGCCATTCTCCCTCGCTAAACGTCTAGCAAGGGGCGATACAGGAAGAAAGGCGTTTTATCATGCCCTCATCCGTTCCTTCTGGTTACTTGTATTGGGCTTTATGTTAGGATCAGAATTGAATTATATCGGCTTCCAGAACGTTCTTGCACAATTGTCATTTACATATATAATAGCTTATATGCTTATGCAGAAAGATATCAAGTGGCAACTGGTGATCTCTTTTGCCCTGATCATTCTGTCGGATCTGATTTATCGTCTATGGTCTGTTAACGGTTTTAATCATCCATTTACACCTGATCATAATTTTGGATCCTGGTTTGACCTTACTACAACAGGATATTTAAGTCCTGGCCACTGGGTTTCATTTAATGCCATTCCAACAACTGCTCATACAATATGGGGTGTGGTTGTTGGTAAATTGCTGTTAAAAGAGTGGCCTCAAAGAAAAAAGGTTCTGGTGATGCTAATTGTCGGACTTACCGGTGTTATATTCGGATATTGCTTGAATCCGTTTATTCCTATTATAAAACGTTTATGTACCAGTTCTTTCATGATTGTAAGCGGGGGATATTGTTTAATGGCAATGGCCTTTTCTTACTGGCTGATAGATATTATGGGCTTCCGGAAGCTTGGTCTCTTCTTTGCCATTGTTGGAATGAACCCAATATTTATATACATCTTCTTTAACCTGGGAGGCACACAATTGCTTAGAAGGATGACCGAGCCGTTTATACCAAGGATTTTCTTTTGGACTAATGAGATCATAATTAATATGATTACAATAGTTATTGTAGCGGCTATGGTATGGTATATCTGCTATTTCCTTTATAAGCGGAAGATATTTATCAGACTTTAGCTGAAAACAACACCCATCAATCGTCCCGACCACCCTCCTTCAAAAGGAGTGGAAACTTTTTTATGCAGTTTCTCATTCATCCCCGAAGCTTAAGTTGAAGGCTATCTCCCCTGTAGTATTCCATGTTTTCAATATATTTTAAAAATAAACCTCGTCTGCTGAGTATAAAAAATTAATATCCCCGTGATACATAAAAACACCTGAATATTGTTAATTCCTTAAAGTATTGAAAACAACTGATTTTAATGAATTGGGAGATCTGATTCTCAGCGAATCTTTCCGTGAATTTGTCGAAGGAACAAATCCGGAATCCACCCGGATATGGAATGAATGGATCGCTGTTCATCCGGAAAGAAAAGAGGCGCTCGAAACCGCGGTGAATGTTCTCAAAACCCTGATGAATACCAGAAAAAGCGAAATAATTGTCGATAAAAATGAATCCTTAACAAAACTGATGAGGTTTATAGATGAGGAGAAACCTGACTCAGCAAGGTCTATTTCTTTTGTCAATTCCATTTGGTTTAAGATAGCAGCAGTGAGCCTGCTGGTTATCGGATTATCTTCACTCTGGAATGTGTTTCGCAATCACAACATTAAGGTCCGGGAACTTGCTTATAATGAGATCATAGTCCCTCTTGGGGAAAAGGCACAGATTATTCTGTCGGATGGTTCACATGTTTGGATTAATTCAGCCAGCAGACTCAGGTATCCTGTTATGTTTGGAGAAACTTCAAGGGATGTTACATTGGAAGGCGAGGCTTTTTTTGATGTTGTAAAAGAACACGGCAAAATCTTTGTGGTAAATACCCGTGATGTAAAAGTAAATGTTTTAGGTACCGCCTTTAATGTCAAATGTTATCCGGGTGATGAAAAAACACAAACTATCGTTGTCAGGGGAGAGGTTAAGGTTGAAGACGTACATGGTGATCATAAAGCCATTATCATTAAACCCAATGAAATGGCCACGTTACAAAATAGGACAATGCCGGATCAGTCAGCTTCGCACTTAAATCCGATCACTGTCAGGAAGGTAGATCCTGAAAGCCTGGTCAGCTGGAAAGACCAGTTGCTTGTTTTTAACGGCGAGTCATTTGAGGATCTTGCCATAAAGATGGAGCGATGGTTTAATGTCAGGATCAAAATTGACGATATGGAGTTAAAGACAGAACGCTATAGTGGAAAATTTGTACATAATGAAACAGTTTATCAGGTGCTTGAAGCTATAAAAATAACTACACCGATCATATACAAAGTTGAAAAGGATACGATTATTATTTCCAAAATACAAAGAAAAAAGTAGAAACCTTAAAACCAGCAGCCTGTGAAAAAAAACAAAAGTTAAGTAACCAGAAATGAAAAACCGGAAAATGCTGAAACATCTTCCGGTGATTCAAAATTAATTTACCCCATGGATATCTTGGAGATGACTCATGGGTATTTACTAAAATTAAAACCTTCAAAACTATGAAAAAAGATTTGTTTTTGGGTGTATTTCTCAAAAAAAAATACCTGCAAAAAACCTTACTGATTATGAAATTAATGACTGTTTTTCTAATACTTGCCACGCTGCAGAGTTTTGCTACGGGGTATGGTCAATCCAGCATAATCAAGCTGAATAATGAAACTCAAACTCTTTTAAATGTAATTGATGCTATTGAGAACCAAAGTGATTACAAAATCTTTTACAAGACAGATCAGGTTGATGTGACCCGGGTTGTTAACCTTGACGTAAACGAAGCTACTGTGGCCTCAGTTTTAGACAAGGCATTGGAGGGCACAGATTTGTCATATGTAGTTATGGATAAATTAATTGTTTTTGCACCTTCAAAAACAATTAATCAGACTGTCACTGTAACAGGGACAATTACAGCCGCAACAACTAATGAACCACTAATTGGTGTAAATATCTCTTTAGCAGGTACAAACAAAGGCGTAATCTCTGATATAAACGGTAAATATGCTATTGATGTACTGGATAATAATTCAATCCTGGTATTTTCCTTTGTTGGATATGCCACGGTTAAAATTCCGGTTGCAGGTAAGACAGTCCTTAACGTTAGTTTAGTGCCCAATATTCAAAATCTGGATGAGGTGGTTGTTGTAGGATATGGAACCCAGAGAAAGAGCGACGTTACCGGATCAGTTAGTTCTGTAAAAGGAATTGATCTTGTAAGATTACCTTCTATCCGGTCGGATGAGGCTTTGCAGGGCCATGCAGCCGGTGTGGTAGTTACAAATAATGATGGTGCTCCGGGTGGAGTTGCAACTATCAGAATTCGTGGAGGAAATTCGATTACCGGGGGTAATAATGCTCTTGTGGTGATAGATGGTTTTCAGGGAGGCGACCTTAGCTCCTTAAACCCTAATGAGGTTGAATCCATTGAAGTTCTGAAAGATGCTTCGGCTACTGCTATTTATGGATCCAAGGGCGCTAATGGAGTAATCCTTGTTACTACAAAAAGTGGTAAAATCGGCGCGCCAATTGTTGATTATAGCTACAGTTATGGTGTTCAGTCTATTGTGAAGAAAATTGATCTGCTTAATGGCCCGGAATATGCCAGAATGCAAAATATCTGGAAGGCAACTCAAAACTTATACGGTGATCCGGTACTTCCATTTACTGACGCTCAGATTGCTGCATTAGACAAAACAGGCGGTACTGACTGGCAGGATCAGCTTTTTCGTAAAGCTACATTGCAAATGCATCAAATCTCTATAAAAGGGGGAACCGATGCTGTCAGGTACTTTATTGCCGGTGGGTACTTTGATCAGCAGGGCCTGATTGTTAATACCCAGTTCAAACGCTACACTCTCAGATCAAATCTCGATATAAACGTAAATAAGTGGCTAAAGGCCGCTCTTTATATGAATGTTATTAAGGATAAAGGTAATATACCTCCATCCGGGGAAGGTGTCAGGTATGTTGATATCTTATCACAGGCTGTTAATTCGGTTCTCAGATTTGACCCATGCACACCGGTATATGATGCCCTTGGTAATTATAGTAAACCACCAACCGCCTACGGAGACAGGGACGTTTGGAATCCAATGGCTACAGCTATGGGGTCCTTTAATGAACTTAGCACGACAACCTCTAATCTTAATTCTTTCCTCGAATTTAGGATTTTGGAAGGGCTTACGCTTAAGATTACAGGCGCAGCAGGAATTTATAACTCAGACAAGAGATTGTATTATAACTCATTAACTAAAAATGGTAGACCGGTAAATGGTATAGGTAATTTAACTGACGATAAAAGTCTGTATTATCAGAATTCCAATATCCTGACCTATAATAAAATAATAAATACCAAACATCATATAACGCTGACAGGAGTTGCAGAACAGCAATCATCTGTTAACTACGGCTCAGATATTCAGGCCCAGGGCTTTTCCTCAGATATTACAGGGGTTTATGATATTGGCGGGGCAAGCCAGACAAATTACAGAACTTCTTATGATTCAAGAAGGATCATTAACTCATTTCTTGGCCGGGCTAATTATAGTTTTGCCGACAAATACCTGATCACAGTAAGTTATCGGGCAGATGGGTCTTCGGTGTTTGGTGAAAATAATAAATGGGGCTACTTCCCTTCCGCTTCCCTGGCCTGGAGAGCATCCGAAGAAGAATTCGTTAAAAACCTGAACTTGTTTAGTGACTTGAAGTTCAGAGGCAGTTGGGGAAAAACAGGTAATCAGGCAATCGCCCCTTATGGCTCCTTAGCCAAAATAGGATCAGGGTTAAATTATCCTTACAATGGCACCAGTACCACAGATACTGGTTATGGGATAATAAGTGCAGCAAACGTGAATTTAAAGTGGGAGACTACTGCTCAAACCGATTTGGGTATGGATTTGGCCTTTTTTAATGGCAGGGTAACCGCTACTGTAGATGTTTACAAAAAGAAGACTTCTGATTTGCTTTTAAATAAACCAGTTCCCTTTTATACAGGTGCACCAAGTGCCCAGATACTCGCAAACGTAGGTTCAGTTGAAAACAAGGGCCTCGAAATTACTCTTGGAGCTGATCCGGTTGTCGGAGCCTTCAGATGGAGCACAAGCATTAATATTTCAATGAATAGAAGCAAGGTGCTTAAATTATTAAACTCACTGCCAATGGGACTCAAAACGAGCACTGGTGGCGGATACCAGATCTACAATGCAGCTTCCAATTCCCTTATGTATTTAGAGGAAGGACAACCCATGGGTCAGATGCGCGGTTATATAGTTGAAGGAACATGGGCAGAGAGTGAGCGTGCTGAAGCCCTCGCATTTGGTCAATTGCCAGGCGATCAAAAATATTTGGATGTAAATAAAGATGGCAAGATAACCGAGGCGGGTGATGTGACATTAATTGGAAATTCTTCACCAAAATATGTCTTCGGATGGAACAACACTATGTCGTTTAAAAACTTTACGCTTTCAATCCTGATCCAGGGTTGTGAGGGCAACGACATCTTTAATGCTACAAGAATTCAAATCGAAAATCCCAGCAAGGGCACCAGTACAGCACTGAATGACAGATGGACTGTTAATAATCAGAATACTGATATACCGGCTTTTACCGATCAGATAACAAGAAGAGATGCTCTTCTTGGCATAGCATCGAAAATATCATTAGGGAAGTCGCCTAACCGGTTAAGCAGATATGTAGAAGACGGATCATATGCACGATTGAAAAACATTACGCTTGGATATAATTTGCCTCTGTCTCTTGTAAGTAAAATAGGCTTAACCAATCTCAGAGCTTTTGTAACCGCTACCAACATACTCACATTAACAAAATATACCGGTTATGATCCGGAGGTAAGTTCATTTAATGTGGGTACCGATGCCGTGAGAGGGATAGACTTAAGTAATTACCCTACCGTAAGGACAATAACTTTAGGAATCAATCTAACTTTCTAATATTATGAAAAATATATATACTAATATTTTATTGAAGGGCAGTATAGCATTGCTCGTGATATTTGGGACATCATGTCAGAAACTTGATGAAAGCCCTAAAGGATTGTCAACCCCTGATAATTTTTATACTACTCCTGCCCAGTGCGAAGCAGCATTTGCTGCCTCAATGAATAACTTATATGACACATGGTCAGGTTATGAAAATGTATATGGAGCTTTTCCGGATGGACAATATACAAATGTGGACCTTGCTTATGGCGCTAATTATAATGCTGATTTCTGGCAAATACATTACAGAGCAATTAATGACATAAATGCAGTTCTGAAAGCCGTTATCAAACGTAAAAGCTTAGGCTCAAATGACCCCGAGGTAATTAATAACATTATTGCTCAGGCAAAATTCCTCAGGTCCTTTAATTATTTTACTTTAGTCAGATTATGGGGTAAAGTCCCGTTTATAACAGAAAATACCCCTGATCCTATAAGTACCCCGTTAACACCCTCATCGCGTCTTGAAATTGCAACTTTGTATGACTCTTTGCAAACTGATATGACATTTGCAATTGCACATCTGGAAGACTATGATGCTTCCCGCCCTGCCAGGCCAAATGTATGGTTAGCAAAAACGTTATTGGCAAAAATGTATATAACAAGGGCAACGAATCCCTTAAATGAAAAAGACTACTATGCGAAAGCGAGGGATTTGGCTGATGATATAATTCTTCATGGCCCATTTCAGCTACTGCCTAAATTTGATGATGTTTTCAAATCCAGCAATAAAAATAATCTGGAAATTATCTGGGCTTTTCAAACCACTGATGATGATCCGAATATAGATGGAATAGCTATGGCTCCATCAGAGTGGGGTGGATGGAGTGGTGGTGCTGTTAAACCAAGATGGGCTGAGGAGTATCCTGACCAGCCCCGAAAACGCAGCTCTATTTTGATGGATTTCCCGTCAGACATTACCACCGATCCTATGGGGCCAATCATAAATTATAAAAATTCCATTGACGGAACTCCATATATCCAAAAATATCTGTGGCCTATGATTTCATTAGACGAGCAGCTGAACATTTCCAGACAATATGCTTTCATCTATAGGTTCCCCGATGTTTTACTGATATATGCCGAAGCTGCCAACATGGCGGGTACCGGCCCAACTCAGTTAGCAGTCGATCGCATCAATATGATTATTGACAGGGCTAATACTGACGGAACAACAGGTTTAATGACCGGTTCGGAGCCTAAGGCAACAATGGCTATGTCACAGGCCGAGTTTGATTCAAAAGTAATAAGGGAAAGGGACCTGGAACTCTGTTTTGAAAACGATCGTATATTCGATGTTTTCAGAAAAAGACTGTTGCAGGAGGTGACCGTTGATGAAGAGGGAGTGGCTAACCCTGATTATAATGAAAATTGTTATTTTTTCCCTATCCCAGTGGCAGATGCTATCGACATTGGACAGAATACCGGATATTAAAGATTAGTTTTTTTTCAATAGGTAGTAATTAAGGATGAAGAGTCCCGGATCATTTCCGGGGCTTTTTTTATGTCCATAAGCATTCTCCTTTGGTAACAGATTCCTGTAAGGTAAGAAAGCAGGAGGGGGGGCATAGCTGTAAACTTTAGTATAAAATATAATGCAAAGTATTGAATATCTTTCTTATACATTTCCCTTCCTCCAAATGGCTATTCTTTCATCACATTTTTTTATCAATCAATAATTGGTAGAAAACGGCAGTCTCTCAAAATAATGTTAGAAATAGGGACTCTCTTACAATTTGATCCGGCATCAGGGACAAGAATATGTAAATCAAACTCGGTATAATGATTGGGAGATCCCTCAACTCATCCACCTCTTAACCTCTGCTTTAGAGTTATGCCCAAAGGTGGATGAGTTTCGGGATGACAATCTTTCTTGTGTGTATTGGGGGAAGGAAGCAGCGGCGATTCAATTGTCATCCGCCAGTCGGCGGACAAGATTCCGGTGAATCGCCGCTGCTTCCTTCCCCCTTGTCCTCCCTTAAAATCCTTGTCATCCCGATTTTTTCCACAAAAAAAGTTAATTATTTAACGGAAACACTATCTGTGGAAAAATGAGGGATCTCTCAGGTCTGAACAAATTCTCGAAAGTATTATTTCCAATAAAGATGTGAATAAAGAAAAGTTTTGAAGAATGGGTGACCGGACCACTTTTAAATTATGATACAAATGCTGATACCGGCCGGGGTGGTTGATTGCTTATTCAAATAAAACCTATTCTTTCATATGCTTATTTATTTTAGTTTAATTGAAAATATGAAAAGGTTATGTAAATTTATTTAATTTTGTAATGTTGCTAAATTAAAATTCAAATATATTATGAGCTTTCTTCATAGCAAAAATCTGCAGCTTGTTTTATTTGCCGGATTAGTTCTTTCCATGATTTCAACAATTTCATTTTCCCAGGAGGACAAAATCCATTTCAGTAAAGTATTCAACCACGAGAAACCGTACAGGATATTCTTACCTGCTGATTACTATACTACTCAGAAACGATATCCGGTAATCTATTATTTTCATGGAAATACTGGTAGTCACCAGCTGGATATTGCTGGCGTTGAACAGCTTGTGAAGGATAACGGAGTTATACTGGTTGCCTGGAACGGTCGTTCCGTGGATTCCGATCTCAGGCCATATAACATCGGTAACCATTCCAATATTAATTACCAGGTACAATTCAAGGATTATTTTCCTGAACTTGTGAGTCATATCGACAGTACATATCGAACGATGAACGATCGTTCACACCGGGCGGTGATCGGTCACAGCATGGGTGGTATCATGTCGTTTTTCCTGGCCGGGAAATACCCCCAGATGATCGGTGCAGCCTATAATTCAAAGGGATCACCGGAGTTTTTTATCGGTTATCCTTCAAACCATTCCCTCTATCACGTTCGTTATATGTTTAAAAACCTCTATGGAGTAAAACTGGCATTTGCAAATAGTACAAACGGAGAGCTGCATAACCTGAATAAGGAAGTAATACAAGGAGCACTTGGTGAAGCCGGACTGGATTTTACTTATCACACCTATGAAGGAGGGCATGCGATCAACCCCGAACAGTTCAGGGATGCCTTTAATTTTGTAATAGAATCATTTAAAAACCCGCTTCCTGATCCACAGCGATGGCATCACGCTGACCTGTATGCGAATTTCGATGTTTGGGGATATCAGATAAGAAGCAACCTCGATAAACGCGGCTTTATCGATATGAAAGGTGTTACAAAGGGTGGCATGGGCATCGGTACAAAAGCCTGGGAGCCCGACGGCATACTTATTCCAGGAGTGCAGATCAATGTGACAACGCCTGCGATCTATAGTCCAAAAACTGGTTACACCCTGCTTGATTACAATGTAACAAAGGACAAAAAAAACTCTTCGAATGTTACCAGCGACGATAAAGGAAAAATAAACTTCAAAGTAAATCACGAGTATCACCAGATTGGCATTTTTCGAAAAAATGATCCGGATGAAATTACTTATGTTGCACACAGAGTGAATGACAAAGGAATTTTCCTCGAACAGCCAAATGAATGCAAACTTGGTATTCGTCTATTGAACAGAGGCGGCTCCGATGCCAAAAATATAAAGGTAACACTCAGTACACAAACAGAGGGAGTGACTATAGCCAATCCGACAATTGAACTTGAAAAACTGGCTTCGGGTGAACTAATTTGGCTACCAGTCGAATTCAGAGTGACTGCTCTGAATAAGCCAACAAAAGACGGATCGCCGTTCCGCATAAGATTCAACCTTTCAATAACAGATAACAAAAAAAATACCTGGAAAGATGAGTTTGATGCTCCTGTTTACTATAATGTACCTGAATTTGCACAAATAGGCATAGACGACGGTGACAGTGAGATTTTCGGAAGCGGCAATGGGAATAATATAGCCGAACCAGGTGAAACAGTAATGATCTATGAGATATCAAACGGTAGTCACAGGCTGCATTTATATTATGACGATCCATACATTGACAGCGAAAGGTTATATGATGAGATCCAACCCGACAAATGGGGTGACGGTTATTCTCTCTCCTCGCTGATCCACATTTCCAAAGACTGTCCTCCTGGTCACAAAATTAAATTTCTTGCCAGCTATGAAGTGAAAGACTGGCAGGCGATCAGACGCGATGTTACCTGGGGAACTTTTACCATCACTATCGGAGATCCATCAAAAGAATAAAATAAACCGGTCGAAATGGCCTCTTCGCTTAAATATTTTAGGTTTGCGGGAATATTTTTCTTAATACTTATTCTTTCTTCATGCATTAAACAATTCACTCCTGCGCTTGATAAAAATGATTCCCTGAGTTCATTGGTTGTGGAAGGGATGATCACCGATGAGATTGGCCCGTTCAAAGTACATCTGACACAATCAGGTCCTATAGATAAATTGTACTCCCCGGTGCCCTATAAAGGTGCAGAAGTTACAATAAGTGAGAACAAAGGGAATAGTTATCAACTTGTTGATAATCAAAATGGATGGTATGAGACTATAGATAAAAATCTTAAAGGGGATCCTGAAACCATCTATACTTTAAAGATTAGGGATGCCGAAGGTAACAGTTTTGAATCAACTCCTGAATTAATGCAGGATGTGCCTGATATTGACAGCGTTTATTATACAGAAGTGAAAAAGGTAAGGTTTGAGAACGGTCTGACCTATGAGGATAACTGGTTGAATATCTTACTCGATACTCATGATCAGGCTGGTAAAACAAATTACTGGTTTTGGAAATTTGAGGAGACCTGGGAGATAAAAATGTTGACCACAGTAAGGGTTAAACATGGCAATCCCGATATAAATGCAGCTGAAATATATTATAGCACAGAAAATGTAGTAATTGACCCTGAGAAAGAAGTCTGTTGGGTGAGCAGACCATCATCATCGGTACTCCTGCACTCAACTGTAAATACTGATGTTGATTCAATAAATAAGTTTGTTGTACAATCATTAGGGCCGGGAGAGGATAAATTACATATCCGTTATAGTATTTTAGTAAAGCAATATTCTCTTAATAAGGAATCGTACAATTACTGGAAGCAATTAGAGAAGGTTAATGAAGACGCACCAGGAATTTACAGTACTATCCCTGGACCGGTTTATGGAAATATTCAATCTGTTTCAGGAAGTAAAAAAGCGCTGGGATATTTCCTGGCTTCATCGGTAAAGACAAGGAGGATATTTATTAATTCAACAGATCATCATATTGATACAGTCAGCCCTTATGATATATGTACTTATCTGACCGATCCTGACGGGCATATTGTTCAATTCTGGATTTATTTTGCGAATATTTTAAACACAGATATTAAATTATGGGTGATTTATGATAACTATTGTGTCGACTGCCGTGCTTATGGTACAAATATAAAACCTGATTTCTGGTAATTAAAATGGTTCTGACCTGTAAACATCAAACGATATGAGGAACCTTTCAGAGATAGTGAAAAGTGAGGAAAACAAATTCTGTCTACTGATTTTACTTTTTATTTTAATGCTAGCGTTTGGCACCTGTATCGAACCTTTCAGACCTGAGCTTTCGAAACATGATCAGGAGAGCCAGCTTGTTGTTGAAAGCACTATAACCGACGAACCCGGTCCGTTTAAAGTCAGACTTACAAAATCAGGTTCTGTCTATACCGGTCTGGATACGCTTAAATTTGATCCGATAACAAATGCATTTGTTCATATCTCCGATGATAAAGGGAATATTTTTCCACTATACTATGTTGAAAAAGGCTGGTACGAAACTTCAGACAAATGTTTGTATGGTATACCTGGCTATATATATACTCTGCATATAACAACTGAAGATGGTAATCAATATGAGTCATCTCTTCAATTGATGCCTGATGTGCCACCTATTGACTCTGTATTTTATGAAGAAGTGAAACAGACCCATATTGAGGAGGAAAATGTCTATATGGAGAATTGGCTCAATATTCTCCTCAATTCACAGGCTCCAAGTGATGGACTACACTATTTCAAATGGGAATTTGAAGAAACCTGGGAATTTGAGATGCCTTCCTATATTGTAGTGAACCACGGAGGAGGTGAAGGGGCAATTCCTCCATCAATAGAGACGGTCAATATTGATGACGAAAGGAGACATTGCTGGGTCACCTAACCTTCAAAAAACATCCTTGTAGAATCGACAATCGGTAAACAGGACAATAAAATCCGCCATTTTCTGCTTCAGTCAATTGGTCCCGACGGCGACAAGCTAAATATCAGATACAGCATCCTTGTAAAACAGTATTCAATAAACAAGGAATTGAATAATTATTTTAAAATATTGAATGATGTCAAAGAAGCGACAGGTGGAATTTATTCAAAAATCCCGGGAAAAGTAACAGGTAATATAACCTGTCTCAATAACGGGGAGAAAGCCCTGGGATATTTTTTTGCTTCATCAGTCAGTTCAAAACGGATTTTCATTAACCATAATGATACAAAGCTTGAAAGAGGCAACGGATATCCAAACTGTGGATGGACAACAGCCCCTCCGCCACCTGGAGTTGTATTCCCCATTTACGGTACCTATATAGATAAGGATGGGAACATAATGGTAGTATATAGTGATAAGGATTATTGCACCGATTGCAGGGTCAGGGGAACAAAAGTAAAACCTGATTTTTGGTAATTAAGATTTAAACCAAAAAATCTAATGTTACACTGTTTTTAATTATGTTAAATTGTTCTGTTTGCTAGGTTAATAACGTTATGAAATCTATATTTGTAGTTAAACTTTCAAAATCTGATCATTTGAAAAATTTATTCTTACGTCTTTGTATTTTATTCAGTATTGTTTGTAACGAAAAAGGCTATTCACAGAATTGTCTTGATAAAATTAATCAGAACAGTCTATATTCCGGTTCAAATGATATTATTAATGGCATAAAATGGGTATATGAGAAAAAGTACCTGGGAAGTCCGTTATTAATGGAAAACTATTGGCCCAAAGCCGACATTTTATATAACGGGTCAAAGTATACAGGAATAATCCTGAATTATGACGTATTGAAAAATGAACTGATCGTTTTCCATTCTGAAAATGGCAAAGATAAGTACGTCGTTCTGAGTATTGATAATCTCTCGGGATTTTCATTTATCGATACGGTCTGGAACAGGAAACATATTTATGAATATATTGAACTGGCCGGCACACATGATAAGGCTCTTTATGAAAATGCTTCAGTCGGGAAGGTCACATTTTATGTAAAACCGGTTAAAACTGTCGAGGTCAAATCTGCTGATGGACAGGGAACATATTCCGACTCTTACGAATATTTTATAAATACCGGCAACGCGTTCGACAGTTTCCGTTCAAAAAAACAATTTATAAAATTGCTGGCAGATCATAGTTCGGAAGTAAGCAAATTTATCCGGAAAAATAAAATAAAAATCAATAATCAGCAACCCGATAATATCATTTCAGTACTAAGGTATTATGACGGACTGAAATAATATTATTGTCTGTTGTTGCTGAAATGATGATCTGAAGTAATTATATGAAAAAAGGAATAATCTCAATATTGATCATTATTATTTCAGTATTCTGGTTGAATGCTCAGGAACTTCCTGTACTTATAACAGGAAGTTCCCGGCAAATTCCGCTAAAATCATTCATAAACGAGGTAGAAAAAAATTACAATGTAAAGTTTTTCTATGATGATAAGGACATAACCGATATTACAGTTACAGCAACATTCAATAAAGCGCCCCTTAAGCAATGTCTTGAAACTATTTTTAAAAATAAATCCTTAAATTTTAATATATCTGATAACAATCAGGTGGTTATTTACCCTGGGGTTCCGGTATCAGAACTTTTCCCCGGGAGTATTCTCCAGGAAGAAAAAAAGAAGACAGTCACGCCCGAAAAGAAGATTACCCATGAGAAACTTGATCAGGTCCAGTACCGGATAATTAATATTGGGATTCCAGGAAATAATAATGCGAAAACTGCGGTATTATCAGGGTATCTGAAGAATTATGAGACAGGTGAACCGATAGCGGGTGGAAATGTGTTTGTAAATGAGACTCTGAAAGGAGCATCATCCGATGCTACCGGATTTTATAAAATAGTATTGGCTGTCGGGAATCAGGCTGTTACTTTTACATGTATAGGAATGGAGCCGGCAAAGCGTAATATAAACCTGTATTCCGACGGGAGGCTGGATGTTGATATGGAAGTCAGGATGAATCTGCTGAAAGATGCGGTAATTGTCGGGCAGGGAAAAGGAACCATTGGACAGATCTATCTCGGAATGGAAAAAATTGATATCCCTAACATCAAATCTATTCCGACACTATTGGGAGAACCGGATATAATCAAAAGCGTACTTACCCTTCCGGGCGTTCAAACAGTCGGGGAGGGGACCTCAGGTTTCAACGTACGGGGTGGAAATACTGATGAGAACCTGATACTGATAGACCAGGCAACTATTTATAATCCCTCTCATTTTTTTGGAAATTTTTCTGCCATCAATTCGGAAATCATTGATAACGCAACTCTTTATAAAGGAAGCATCCCTATAAAATACGGTGGTCGTATTTCGTCTGTTTTTGAAATAAATACCATTGATGGAAATCATGAAAAAGTCACAGGGTCAGCCGGGATTAGTCCGATTTCCGCCAGGGTAAATGTCGATGGTCCATTGTTTTCTGAGAAATCTACCTTTGTTACAAGCTTTAGGAGTACATACTCTAACTGGCTTTTGACTAAAATCAAAGTTCCTTCCCTGTATAAGAGTAAAGCCGGATTTGATGATATCCAGGCGAAACTAGATCTGTGGCTCAACGAAAAAAACAGTTTATTGGTTAATTTCTACAGCAGCAATGATAAATTTCAGTTGCACAGCGATACTACTTACAATTATAATAACCTGATCGGGTCACTGACTCTTAAACATCTTTACAGTGAAAACCTGAAATCAAACACATCATTGATCTATAGTTTATATAATTATGAAATCGCCAACCGAAACTCAACAAATCAATCCTTCATATTAACCCACAAGCTAAACGATCTGTCGTTGAATAATGATTTTGAATATTCATCCGACAGCAGGGTAAAATATGTTTTTGGTGCTGATCTGAACTTTTATTCGGTTAATCCGGGTGAAAGGAAAGTCCTGGATAATTCGAACATAGTGCCAATATCTTCTCCAAATGACCGGGCAATAGAATATGGCATTTATGCAGGAACACAGTTTGATATTTCTGGTAATCTGAAAATCGAGGGAGGGGTAAGACTTTCAGGATTGATTTCTTATAATACCGGCAAGCAATATATCTATGCCAGCTCATTGCCATACTCAACAGACAATATAACAGATACTGTATCCAATAGCAAAAACAGTATTGGAAAAACATATATGAACCCAGAATGGCGACTATCTGTCAACTATTCAACCGGTACAAACAGTTCTCTGAAATTCAGTTATAATAAAACTGCTCAATATATCCATATGCTTTCAAATACAACTGCTATTTCACCAACCGATACCTGGAAACTCAGCGACAGATATTTATCTCCTGAAACCGGGCATCAGTTTTCAACAGGTTATTTCCAGAGCCTCAATAAAGACAAAATCCAGGTTTCAGCAGAAGTCTTTTACAAGCTTGTAAGCAATATAAAGGAATATAAAGCAGGAGCAGATCTGCTATTAAATGATCATATTGAAACCGAAATTGTGAACGGGAAAGGAAGGTCATACGGACTTGAATTATCTTTTGAGAAATCCGGAGGCCGTATTTACGGGCGCATTGATTATACATATTCGCGTACTTTGATTAAATCAGTTTCAAAATTTTCGGAAGAGTTGATAAACAACGGTGCATATTTTCCTGCCAATTATGAAAAACCCCATAGTTTGAATGTTATGGCCAACCTCAAAGCATCAAGAAGGTTAATTATTTCAGCAGCTGTTATTTATTCTACCGGCAGACCAATTACTTACCCGGTGGCAAAATATCAATTGGGTGATCAGGTATTCCTTCAATACTCGGAATATAATCAGTACAGAATACCAGATTATTTTCGGACCGATCTCTCAGTTACTGTTAATGGCAATTTGAAGAAAAATCAGATGACGCATAGTTCATTGACTTTTTCTCTTTACAATGTTACTGGTCGGAAAAATGCTTATTCGGTATATTTTAAAAGCGAGGGGGGAAAGTTCGATGCCTACCAGTTGTCAATTTTTGGTGCTGTCATACCGACCATAACATATAATATTAAGTTTTAATGACTTGCAAGTATAAAATAAGTAAATTAATACTTTTGGCCTGTTTAATACTGCCAGTTGAATCCTGTCTGGAACCGATCAGTCCTGCATTGAAAAATTCTGACTCTGCAGCTTCTCTGGTTGTAGCAGGTCAGATCACTAATGAAGTTGGTCCTTTCAGAGTGAAACTTACAACATCAGTTCCGATAAATGTTATGTATTATGTGGTTCCCGTATTGGATGCTGATGTTCGTATCATTGATGATAAAGGAAACTCATTTCTTTTGAATGGAGATGACAGCGGGTGGTACGAAACAGAAGATAAAGATCTAAAGGGAATTCCTGGCAATTCTTATACCCTGACTATAACTACAAAAGAAGGGATACAATATGAATCCTCTCCTGTGTTGATGCAGGAAGTTCCGGATATTGACAGTCTCTATTTTGAAGAGGTTGAAAATACAAAAATTGCAGAAGGACAGGTTTCTTTACAAAATTGGTTGAATATTCTGGTGAATTCACATGACCCGGACGGTAAGACCCAATATTGGAGTTTTGAGTTTGAGGAGACCTGGGAGGTGATGATGTTAACCGATCATGTTAAAGTGTTTTATAGCCAGGAGCCACCTTCCTTCACGTTTGAAAATGTAACTATAGATGATGAAAAAAAAATATGCTGGGTAACAAAGCCCTCCACTTCAGTACTTGTAACAAGCACAACAAACAATTCATTAGATGAGATCAGAAAGTTTAACATATGTTCGTTAGGACCAGGTGAGGACAAACTTAACATAAGGTATAGCATTCTGGTTAAACAATCATCAATCAGTAAAGAACTATACACATTCTGGAAACAGCTGATGGACGCGAATGAGAATCTTGCCGGCATTTATGGTAAAATACCAGCACAGGTTTATGGCAATATTAAATCTTGTGACGGATCTTCCAATGCTCTTGGTTATTTCTCAGCCTCAGCGGTTAAAGAAAAAAGGCTGTTTATTGATCGAACCCAGCATAATGTTGAGACTGTAAGTGCCTATAAAGGCTGCTCATATTTTGACTACGGTCTGCCTTCATGGATACCGAAAAGTTACTTTGGTACAATTAAAGGAACGGACATAAAAGTTTATTGTAGCGCTGATTATTGTGCAGATTGCCGTACTTACGGTACAAATGTTAAACCCGTTTTTTGGAAATAGGAAGTTATGCTACTGAAAATCAAAATAATTATTCTCATCTCACTGCTTATTCTTTTAAAGAGTAATCTCTCAGGTCAGAATACGGGAAAACCTTCCATTCTATGCCCTCAGGAAAAAATTGAGGTCCACCTTTCTCAGGAGAGCTGTTTCACAGGCGAAGTATTGTGGTTTAAAACCTTTTGCACCTCTTCGATGATCCCCTGGGAACAATTCAGCACTCTTGCTTTTATTGAACTGGTCAGCAGCGAAAATAATTCAATCCTGAGGAAAAAGGTTCTGTTAAAACATGGCACGGGTTCCGGTGAATTTGAAATTCCTGACAACCTTCCAACCGGTTTGTATTATATCATTTCCTACACTAACTGGATGAAAAATTTTGGAGAAGGATCATTCTTCAGGAAAGAGATTTCCATTATAAATCCTGATCGTAAGTATACTTATCCCGGAAGCATCAGGGATTCTTTAAAACCAGTAATCTATAGTCATGATATTGCAGCCGGAACAGATCTGTTAAAGGTAATACCCGACAAGAAAAAATATTCAACACGCGATCATGTAACTTTAACAATTTCATTAAAAGGTATATCAGGAGAAAAACTATCAGGTGATTTTTCAGTTTCTGTCTGCCGGAAAGAACCGGAGATGATTTATTCTTTAGGAAAGAACAATAAGGAAGGAATACTTAGTATCTCTGAAAATATAGAATACCTGCCTGATTATAAAGGAATAAGGATGTCAGGTAAACTTGTTGATCCTTTGGGGAATGCTGTTTCAAACGCCTCAATTACAGTTTCCACACCGGGACCGGGCACAGATCTGAAAGGATGTGTTACCGATGATTCAGGCGTTTTTAATTTTCTTTTAAAACCCGGTGAAGGTGAACAGGAAATGGTAGTTATCCTGCCGGGAAGTGAGACAAAATCAAGTCTGGAGGAGTCATTCTGGAATGGTTTTAGAGATCCGCCTGATAACCTGCGTTTTAGTCTTGATCAGCAAGCTGTTTCATACCTTAAAGAGAAGTTTATTAATTATCAGGTTCAGGCCAGATTCAAAAAATCGTATTCAATAAAAAAACCTCAGATCAAAACCAAAAAGGATAGCAGTGTTTTTTATACAAAACCTTATGATCTTCTTGAATTAAAAAATTATATAAACCTTGACTCCCTCCGGGAATATTTATATGAACTTGTTCCGTCGGTTAAATTCTCAGGCAGAAAGGGCGGAGCTGAAATAATGATTTTTGATCCGGTCACAATGAGTTATCTTGAGGATAAACCCGGAATTTTCATTGATGGGATTCTTTATGACAGTTTTGCTGAGATAGCTAAAATACCTATCCGGGAAATTGACCGGATAGCTATCATTCCTGCTACCTACTATTGTAAGGATTTTACCTTCGGGGGAATCATAGATATACATACAAAAAAATCGGATTTTAACAGTGTACCTCTTCTCCCGAATATGAACAGGTTCATTTATCCAATGGCTGACGTAAGCGAATGGAAAATTTTATCGCCCGATTATTCAACACCCGCTTCACAGATTAGAATTCCCGATTTCAGATATCTTCTTTACTGGGATCCATCTGTAAGTGCAGAGAAATCCGGAGAAGCTGTGGTACAATTTTATACCGGAGATATTAAAGGCAAATTTATTGTTAAAGTTGTAGGAATATCCGATAAGGGAGAAATATTACAGGCAGAAAATGAGATCTATATTGATGATTAATACAGATGAAAAGCAAAGCTATCTTCATTATAGTTTTACATTTTGTATGTTTGATCTTCATATTTAACTTCTGTGTGGCAACAATTCAGTAAATTTAAACTGATAAAAAGGTAGATTTCTAAATATAAGGATCATGAATAAATACATCAGTTTAATTATTCTGCTTGGTATTTCTCAAGTCAACAATTATCAATCAAAAATCCAGAAATATTAAATTGTCAACACCTGTTTATTCAATTGATATAGCCTTGAGGATTAAAAAAGAGTAACTGACGAAGAAATCACAAAACTTAAAATTTACATATTATGAAAAGTTCAGGAAATTCAAGAAGAGAATTTATAAAAAAAACTGTTACCGGTTCTGCAGCCTTGTATGCGAGTGGCATGTTTCCTGTTCTCAGCTCTAAAAGTTATAAGAAGATCATAGGTTCAAATGATCGAGTAAATGTTTGTGTTATGGGAGCAAATTCAAGGGGATTTGCACATGCTGAGAATTTTTCCCGTCAACCGAACTGTTCAGTGATACATATCTGCGATGTGGACTCAAGAGTAATAGAAAAAACGGTTGCAAAGGTTCAGGAGATTGGAAATAACAAACCAAAGGGATTTTCTGACATACGTAAATCTCTTGAGGATAAAGACCTGGATGCTGTAGTTATTGCAGCTCCGGATCATTGGCATGCACCGGCTGCTCTTATGGCATTAAAAGCAGGTAAAAATGTGTATGTCGAAAAACCCTGCAGTCATAACCCCCATGAAGGTGAAATACTGACTCAGGCAGCCATTAAATATGGGAAAAAGGTTCAGATGGGGGATCAGAGAAGGTCGTGGACTAACATTATTATGGCGATCGGCGAACTCAAGGCTGGTGCAATCGGACGTGTATATCTTGGTAAGGGCTGGTATACGAATACAAGAGAGTCAATTGGTATCGGAAAGGTTGCATCTGTACCGGAATGGTTAAACTGGGAATTGTGGCAGGGACCTGCGCCCAGGAAGGATTTCAAAGACAATGTGGTTCACTATAACTGGCACTGGTTCTGGCACTGGGGTACAGGAGAAGCTCTCAATAACGGTACCCATATGGTCGATCTGTTGCGCTGGGGCATGGGATTAAATTATCCGGTACGAGTCAGCTCAAACGGAGGCAGATATCAATTCAAGGATGATTGGGAAACTCCTGATACACAAATAATCAGTCTGGATTTTCCAGGGGATGCAAGCCTGACATGGGAAGGAAGAAGCTGTAACGGAAAACCTGTGGAAGGTGCACCTGTAGGAGTGGTATTCTATGGCGAAAAAGGAAGCCTTATGATTGGATCCGGTAATGAATACACAGTTTATGATCTGAAAGGAAAGGTAACTAAAGAAGTGAAAGATACAGTCACCGTTAATCCATTGAATAAGGTTGGTCCGGGTGACCTTCTCGACATTCCCCATATCAGTAATTTCCTGAATGCAATCAGAACCGGTGAAAAGCTCAATGCAGATATCGATTCCGGTCATAAGAGCACCTTACTTGTTCAACTAGGAAATATAGCTCAGAGAGTTGGTCATTCACTTGAAATTGATCCGTCAAACGGACATATCCTGAATGATAATAAGGCAATGGGTTTATGGAGCCGTGAATACGAAAAAGGGTGGGGTATGGTGCTGTAAATTATTCATCCCAATTATCGGTCCTGAAGGGAGAAGCGGGCAGCCCTTCCTTATTGCACAGATTGGCATCTGAGTAGTCTTTCCAGCTATACCGGACTGCAACTGGTTCTGCAACTTCATTCGAGCTGACTTCTATTATTTCACCGTGGATAGATGCTGTAGCATCGTAAAATTTCTTATCTGCACCCGAAATAGTAAAGCCTGTAAGCGTTGAATCATCCTTTGCTGAAAGTCCGCTGCCAATATAATTGAAATGTAGTATGCCCTTGGTACCTTTGATCTCCATTGAGTTGTATACAGGACCAGAGAAGACTAAATTTTTACCGTATGTTTTTGCAAGGGCCCATAAGGC
>Ga0302173_10000463_pt1 | contig 21965 bp, 24 predicted proteins | sample I_Fen_N3_1_FD_198785 | JGI IMG/M metagenome (GOLD analysis project Ga0302173, IMG submission 198785) | Peat permafrost microbial communities from Stordalen Mire near Abisko, Sweden - I_Fen_N3_1 | ecosystem: Environmental > Terrestrial > Soil > Wetlands > Permafrost | place: Sweden: Abisko... | reverse complement strand
TAAAAGTTTTTACAGTTTAACTTAAATTATAAAGTCATAGCAATAAGAAGCAACAGAGGTTACCAACCTCGAGTAGAAAAAAAAGATGCACACAGAATAAATAACAATATTCGTGGTGTACAAGAAGTAAGACTAGTAGGCGAGAACATCGAACCAGGTGTATTTAAGCTTGCGGAAGCTTTACGTTTGGCAGACCAATTTGAATTGGATTTGGTTGAAATTTCACCAAACGCTGAGCCGCCGGTTTGTAAAATCATGGATTACAAGAAGTTTGTTTATGAACAAAAGAAACGTGATAAGGTTTTAAAAGCAAAGTCTACGCAAGTTGTAGTAAAAGAAATTAGATTTGGTCCTCAGACTGATGAGCATGATTACGAATTTAAAAGAAAAAATGCTGAGAAGTTTTTGAAAGAAGGCGCTAAATTAAAAGCATTCGTTTTCTTTAAAGGTCGTTCTATCATCTATAAAGATCAAGGACAAATTTTATTATTACGTTTGGCTACAGACTTAGAAGAGCATGGTAAAGTTGAAGCTATGCCAGTTTTAGAAGGAAAGAGAATGATTATGTTCATTGCTCCGAAGAAAAAGAAATAGTGTTCAGTTTGCAGTTTCAGTATACAGTTTTACAATAAACCTGAAACTTAAACTTGAAACAAAAATATAAGTAAGTAAGAATAAATTAAAACACTAGGAAAAATGCCTAAAATGAAAACAAAATCTAGCGCCAAGAAACGTTTTAAAGTTACTGGTTCTGGAAAGATTAAAAGAAAGCATGCTTTTAAAAGTCACATCTTGACTAAAAAATCTAAAAAACGTAAATTAGCTTTGACTCACTCAGCGCTAGTTCACTCTACAGATATGAAAAGCATCAAACAACAATTAAGAATTATCTAATAATTCTTTAGGTTAAAAAATCATTTAAAATAACCTTGGAGTATGGCTTTTAAGTTCCTTTGATTTAATTCAGGACGCCTGCTACAAAAACACATTAAAATTATGCCAAGAGCAGTAAATTCAGTTGCTAAAAGAGCAAGAAGAAAAAAAATAATGAAGCAAGCCAAAGGTTTCTTTGGTAGACGTAAAAACGTTTGGACAGTTGCTAAGAATGCAGTAGAGAAAGCAATGTGCTACGCTTACCGCGATAGAAAACAAAACAAAAGAAATTTCCGTGCTTTATGGATTCAACGTATCAACGCTGGAGCTAGATTGGAAGGAATGTCTTATTCTCAATTCATGGGGAAAGTAAAAGCTAATGGAATCGAATTGAACCGTAAAGTTCTTGCAGATTTAGCTATGAACCACCCTGAAGCTTTCAAAGCAATACTTAATAAAGTAAAATAAACGTTTTATAAACTCAATTTAGATTACTTACTTATCATAGAAAAACCCAATCGAAAGATTGGGTTTTTTATTGCATAAAAACCAACAAATCTCCTTTCGTAAAATAACCTAGAAAACAATAATTTTATCATATGAAAAAAACTCTAACTATTGTACTTACAATTTACAGCTATATTATCCAAGCACAAGAACAGCAAGATAAAAATGTTATAAATACAATAATTGGAGAAATAGATAAACGAGATTCAAATTGCCTCTTAGAAATTGAAAACGCAAAAAATGATTTCAAATCGAAAGAAACGTATTATTATATAGAACCTGAAGGCTATTTGAATACTAATAGATCACATTCATTTTTACAAGAATTACTTCAAAAAAGAGGAATTAATTTTTCACACTCAAAGGAGTTGGAACTATCGTCTTTCTGGAATGAAAGTAATGAACAACGTTATCATTTACGAACCAACTGTTATTGCAAGGCATCTAACGCATTACTAAATATAAAATATGGAATTGATTTTATACAAAGAACAGAAAAAATGGCAGATAGCCTCTATGTAATTAGCAGACTAAATGAGGTTTTTAATTACCCCGATGACGTTGATGACTATTACATAATTTACCCAAAGGCTAAAGAATTTCTAGATCAAAAAATTGAAATTCAGAAAGACTTCTTGACAAAATTTAAATTTCCAAACGGCTTCATTCAAAGTGCAGACAAAGATAATTTTCGAATTAAAACAGAGTTTGTTATTCAAAGAAACTCTAAAATTTATGACCTTAACATCGAAGTTGAATTTAAAAATCCACAGAATCAAAAATTTAAGGACGATATTATACGTCAAACTAAAAAGTTTATTGAAAACGCAAACTGGAAAGCTGCCATATCAAAAGGAGTTACCGTAGATTGTAGATTTAAAGTGATTTTTCACAATTAAATCATATCTCATAGCAGCTCCAAAACCTTGAATTTTAAAACTATATTTGTACTAATTTAACTCTATAAAAATGTACAAAATCCTTTTTCAACATATTGAAAAATTCGTAACATTAGAATCTTCAGATATTGATACTTTAGAATCTTACTTGAATATTTCAATTATTAAAAAAAAGGAACACGTTTTAACTGAAGGTCAGTTTTGCAACACAATGTACTTTATCACAAAAGGCTGCATGAGGCAATATATCATAAATTCTAAAGGTATTGAACAGACGCTTCAGTTTGGAATTGAAAACTGGTGGATCACTGATTACTTGAGCTATCATAATCATATTCCATCTCACTTCTATATTCAGGCAATCGAAAACTCAGAAGTTATTGCTATCGAAAAACCAGTTCTCGAAGATTTATTAATTCAAATTCCTAAACTAGAACGCTATTTTAGAATTGTAGCGCAAAAATCGTTTGGTGCCGCACAAATGCGTATCAAATTTTTGTTTACTATGTCGGCAGAACAAAGGTATCATCATTTTAATAATCTGAATCCAGAATTTGTTCAACGCATTCCGCAATATATGCTTGCCTCCTATTTAGATTTTTCTGCTGAATTTATGAGCAAAATAAGAGCGGGCAAAATTTCTTGAAGTAGTTCAAGTTTTTTAAAGCGTATGTACTTGATCTTTGTATCAAACTTTTAAAGAACATATAAAATGAAACCAAGAATCGTTATTCCAACAGTTGCTCCAGAAGCATATCAAGCTTTAATGAATTTAGAAAAATACATTTCTACAACTTCACTTACTCCTACACACAAAGAATTAATTAAAATTAGAGCATCGCAAATAAATGGCTGCGCCTTTTGCGTTAATATGCATACTGCTGATGCAAGAAAACAAGGCGAAACAGAACAACGCATTTACTTAATAAGTGTATGGCGCGAAGCAGATGTTTTTACAGAAGAAGAAAAAGCAATTTTAGCTTTGACTGAACAAGTTACTATGATTAGTAATCACGTTTCTGATGATACTTATCAAAAAGCGGCTTCATTATTTAGTGATAAATATCTCGCTGAAATAATCTTATTGATCATTACGATTAATTCCTGGAACAGACTTGCTATTACAACAGGATTAAGAGCAGTATAATTTTACAAAGATTAACTTACAAAATAGTACAGGTAAAACCGCCAACAGATTCCGTTTTACCTGTATCTATTTACAAATCAACAGAAAACATTAAAATTACATTTTAAACAAAATACCGTATTTCTACTCTTTTTTAAGAACTAAAATTCTTTATTTTTGGCGCATGATACCAAAAAGAATTTACCTCTCTATATATATAATTCTAACCCTTTTATTTATTCTTTCCTGCCAAAAAAAAGCTTCATGTACAACAAAACCAATAGATACAAAAGCTAAAGTTAAAAAGCTAATCATCCTTGCAGATCAATTCTACGACAATAAAGAATTTGATAGTGCGTTTTTCTACTACAATAAGGCAAAGACAATTTGCGATCCCATATCTGATTCTGAAAACTACGTCAGTACACTAAACGATATGGCAGATATTCAACAAAATCAAGAAGATTATATAGGTAGTGAAGCTACAGCTACCGGAGCCCTACCCTATTTAAAGTATGTAAAGAAACCTAAACACATTTGGAATACTTATATAATTTTAGGAACTAACTATCTAAATACTTCAGATTTAAAAAATGCGCTATTATATTACAATAAAGCGCTAAATCTAAATACAAGCGAATGGCGCAAACTTGCTGCCCAAAACAATATCGCTGTTGTTTTAATGGAGGAAAAGAAATACGAAGAAGCATTGAAAATCTTCCTTCCATTAATTACGCAAAAAAGTGTATTAGAAATCCCGGAAAATCACGCCAAAACACTTGAAAATATAGGTTTTTGCTATTCTAAAACAGGAAATCCGGATGCTCTTAAATATTTAGAGAAAGCATTAAAAATTAAGTCTGGATCAAATGATCATGGAGATATAGGCATTACTTATCTAAATTTAGCAAAACATTATCAGGACAAAAATCAAAACTTAAGCAGAAAATATGCAGTATTGAGCTATAATAAATTTGTCCTTGCTAATCATCCTCAGGACAAGATGTCCTCATTAGAGTTACTAATCAAATCAACGTCAGGAAATGAATTGAAAAAATACTCTACTCTCTACGTCAATTTAGTAGATAGTATTTTTGAAATAAGACAGAAAGCAAAAAATCAGTTTGCAAGAATCAAATACGATTCTAAACTAGAGAAAGATGAAAATCTCAAATTAAAAACTCACAAAGCAGAAAATGAACTTCAACTTGAAAGGCAAAAAAATCGAAATATTATTTCTTATATCGTCATTGCCTTAAGTCTAAGTTTAATACTGATTCTTTACTTTTACTTAACCTCAAGAGGAAAGAAAGAAAAAATTGAAGCAACATATAAAAGTGAAACCCGCATTGCAAAAAAACTTCATGATGAACTAGCCAACGATATTTATCATACGATGGCTTTTGCTGAAAACAAAAATCTTGCCCTGGATGAAAATAGAGAACAATTATTGAATAATTTAGATGCAATTTACTCTCGAACCAGAGATATTTCTAAAGAGAATAACCCAATTATTACTAACGAAAATTACCTTCTTTACTTAAAAGAAATGATTTCCGGGTTTAATACTCCAAATATCAATATTCTTTTAACTGGTATGGATTCTGTTTACTGGTGTAAAATTGACAGAAACAAAAAAATAACAATTTATAGAGTTATACAGGAATTACTGGTAAATATGAAAAAACATAGTAATGCCACGCTGGTTGGAATTACCTTTAAAACAAGCGAGAAAAATATTCTTATTAATTATACTGATAACGGAAAAGGTGTAAATATATACGACATTACTTTTAAAAATGGATTACATAATGTAGAGAGTAGAATTCTAAATATAAAAGGAGAAATTGATATTGACTCGGCACCTGAAAATGGTTTTAAAGTCTATTTAAAACTCCCTTTATAATGATTCAGAAACCTATTTCATTATTTCAAAACAAAACTGTTTTGAAATACATTTTAGCAATCCTACTTTTTTTAGCTTTAGGTATTTCTTTGTATTTGAGGAATTGTACAAAAAATGAAACTCGCGTAAAGAAAAAAGATAATACTGTCGAAATTAAAAGACTACTTGATAAAGCCGATGTCTTATTTGATAATTACAGGTTTGAAAACTCTTATTATTATTATAACGAAGCTCAATTACTTTGCGATCTCAAAACCGATTATGTCGATTATGTATACGCCCTTACCTGTATGGCTTCTGTCGAACAATCTCTAGGAGATTTTACCGCTAGCGAATCGATACTAACCAAAACTCTTCCGCATTTAAAAAAAATAAAAAAACCAAGATTTGCCGCCAATGTATATAGTCAATTTGGGGCTAATTATTATTATACATATGATTACAGCAATTCTCTTTTATATTACACCAAAGCACTACATTTAAAAACAAGTTATTATAGAAAAATCGTTGCCTTGAATAGCATCTCTTTAAATTATCTTAAGCAAAAAAAATACAAACTTGCAGAGAGTATACTCATTCCGCTGTCAAAAATTAAAGTCATTTACAAAAATGACCCACTTATAAATGATAATGAACATGCAAGAATTCTAGACAATTTAGGCTTGTGCTATAGCGAACAAGGAAAACCTGAAGCATTAGATTATTACAAAAGAAGTCTGGTAATAAAACTTCGTCTAAAAGAATACAATGGTCTTATATACAATTATCTTCATCTTGCAGAATACTTTCAGAAAAGCGATCTTCCACTGGCTAATATTTATGCAAAAAAAGCATACGGATTTTCTATTCAATTAAATGATGCGACCAATAAATTGCAAAGTTTAAAATTATTAACCAAAACCAGTGAAGGGAATGATGTGAAAAAATATGCACTAAAATTTCTTCAACTTGCGGATAGTATTACTACTTTAAAGAAAAAATCAAAGAAACAGTTTGCGAGAATTAAATACTATTCAAAACAAGATAAGTCTGAGAACTTACAGCTCAAAGATGAGAAAATTACAAATGACTTGTATTTAGAGCGTCAAAAAAAACGCAATATCATTTTATATATCATTATAGTTTTTACCACTTTCTTAAGTCTTTTTCTTTATTTATATTTAAAGTTGAAAGGTCGAAAAGAAAAAAATGAAGAAATTCTTAAAAGTGAAATGCGAATTTCAAAAAAACTACATGACGAATTGACAAACGATCTTTACCATACTAGAGCATTTGCACAAAGCAAAGATTTAGAACAAAACGATTACAAAGAGCAATTGCTAAATAATTTAGAGGCTTTATACTCCAAAACAAGAAATATATCGAAAGAAAATAGTGTAATCCCAACTAATGAAGTATATCACATCGCCTTAAAAGAAATGATTTCAGGATTTAAAACTCCCAAAATAAACATTTTATTAAATGGTTTAAGTGAAATTACGTGGAATCAAATTGACAAAAACAAAAAGGTGATTCTTTACAGGGTTTTACAAGAGCTATTTTTCAACATGAAAAAGCATAGTAATGCTACTTTAGTTAGTATATCTTTTAAAATATCAAATAAAAATATAGTTGTTGGTTATACGGATAATGGTGTTAGAGAAAAAAATAATCCAATAATTTTTAAAAATGGATTACAAAATGTGGAAAGCCGTATTAAAACTATAAATGGAACTATTATTTTTGACCATGATTCGCATAATAGTTTTAAATTAAGTTTCACATTTCCTTTATAAGCGCCACAGTATGTTTAAAAAAGTTTTAGTTGCCGAAGATTTAGATAGTATAAGTATAGCCGTTATTCAAGTACTTGAAGACCTGAAAGTTCCTATTATTCATCACGTGAAATATTGTGATGATGGTTTATTAAGAATAAAAAAAGCACTACTCGACAATGAACCATACGATTTATTGATTACTGACTTATCTTTTAAAACAGATCATCGCAAAGTAAACTTAAACTCTGGAGAAGATCTGGTAGAAGCTGCTAATGAGTTTCAACCAAAATTAAAGAAAATTGTATTCTCAATAGAAGATAAATCGTACCGTATAAAATCACTTTTTTATGATCTAGGTATTAATGCATACGTCTCAAAAGGAAGAAATAGCATAAATGAGTTAAGGAAAGCAATCGAAGGAACTTATAGAAACGAAGAGAAAATACTTTCGTCTGATTTGTCTTTTACTTTTAACGATAAAGCCTTAATAGAAATTGAATCTTATGATATTTCAATCTTAAAACTTTTAGCTCAAGGTTACATTTTAGAAAATATCTCGAATGAATTTAAAGCTTCTTCTATAACTCCAAATGGAACCAGCAGTATTGAAAAACGCATCAATAAACTAAAAATATACTTTAAAGCAAATAACAACGTACACTTAATTGCTATTGCAAAAGACTTTGGATTAGTTTAAAATTTGCACTGTTTACGGCTTTCCGTAAGGAAATAGATTTTTATAGATTTAAATTTGTATAGAATCTATTAACCTACAAATGAAACCCAATAACAAAATTAATTATGAAAGAAATCTACAGCAAAGATTTATTTCAAATATTAATACAACCAAAAACAAAATAATTATGAAAACCATGTTACTCTGCGTTTTTCTATCACTAAGTTTTGCGTTCGTCTCTGAAAAAACTGGATGGTTAGAAGTGGATTGGAAAATCATTTTCATTCCTGCTCTTCTTGTTTTGCAAATAATCATTATTGGAACCGCCCTAAAAAACAGATATAAAAAACATTAAAATCATTTATTTTTAGATTTTCGAACTTCATTGAATATGAAAAAAATAATTTTGATTATAATAATCTGTATAATCATTATACTTCATTGGTACATCACAAATACTGAAGAAATGATGATTGTTGATAATTCCGGCAAAAAAATTGAAAGTACAAAATAAGAATATTAAGCCTTTAAACCATAAATACAGTTAAGCTGATTTATTGTAGTATTTACAAATGCTTATATTTGACATTTTAAATACAGCATGAAAAATTCTTTAAGTTTTGTTCTTTTCTTTTTTACAATATTCTGCTTTTCACAAACTAAAATTCTATCTTGGAATTTAGAAAATTTCGGAAAATCAAAATCTGACTTTGAATTAAATCATATTGCTAACACTGTCCTTGATTACGATATTATAGCCATTCAGGAAGTTGTCGCAGGTTATGGTGGCGCTCAGGCTATTGCTAAACTTACAACTCTTTTAAATGAAAAAGGATCAAAATGGGACTATGCTATAAGTAATCCAACAAGCGGCAGTAGTTATAAAACGGAAAGATATGCGTTTATTTGGAAGACTAGTAAAGCTAAACTAAAAGGAAATCCTTGGCTTGAAAAAAAATACAACCTAGAAATAGATCGTGAACCTTATTTTGCTACATTCGAAATTGATAAAAAGACGGTGACTTTAGTTAACTTTCATGCTATCACTAAAAAAAAGCAACCAGAAACAGAAATAAAGTACTTTAAATTTCTACCAATCGAATATCCGAACTTAAATTTGGTTTTTATGGGAGATTTCAATTGTCCGCAATCACATTCTGTCTTCAATCCGTTAAAAAAAACAGGATATACTTCGATTTTACAAAATCAAAAAACAACTTTGAAACGAGAGTGTAAAGGAACAAACTGTCTGGCATCAGAATTTGACAATATTTTCTATCAAACAAACTCTATTAAATATCATGCTTCTGGGATAATTTCCTTTCACACAAAATTCAACTCTTTGGCCGAAGCAAGAAAAATATCAGATCATATTCCGATTTGGTTTGAATTTACAATCAAGTAAATTAGGTTTTAAGTTTCTTTTTCTTTGCAGCAGGAAACAAAACATTATTTAATATTAAACGATAACCCGGAGAATTAGGATGTAAATCTAAAACTGTTGGAGGATCTCCAACCTGATGTTGAAAATCTTCAGGATCATGGCCTCCAAAAAAAGTAAACATTCCTTTTCCTTTTTCCCCATGAATATACCTTGACTCACCGTTAAGCTCGCACGTACCCATTAGCAAAACATTTGATTTTATCAAAGCAGTATCAAATGAAGTTGTTTGCCCCATAAAACCTTTTACTAATTGTGTATGATTCTGACATAACATACTAGGAATTGGATCCCATTTTGCAGAGAACTCCATCAAAGTAAAGTAATCTTTATCCATTGGAATTCTACGTTTAGACGTCATATCAATATCTGAAAACTCGTATACTTCTGGTCTTCTTTCGAGAGTAAAATCTTTAAAAGCAAATGAATTTGCATAATTTAATTTTGACTGATAATTTGAATCACTTGCATCTCCGTCAAACATAGCTTCGCAAATATCAACTCCATCTGCAGCTAATGCAATATCAAAACTATCAGTTGCAGAACACATTGCAAACATAAATCCGCCTCCAATAACAAAATCCCTGATTTTTTTTGCAACAGCACCTTTTTCTTGAGATACTTTTGCATATCCTAATTTTGCTGCTAAGGCTTCAGCATCTTTTTTTTGTTCTATGTACCAAGGAGTATTTTTATAAGCAGAATAAAATTTTCCATATTGCCCCGTAAAATCTTCATGATGCAAGTGCAACCAATCATAAAGTAATAATTGATCACTTAAAACCTCTTCATCATAAATTGGCGTAAAAGGAATTTCGGCATAAGTTAAAACTAATGTCACAGCGTCATCCCAAGGTTGTTTCCCTTTTGGTGTATAAACAGCAATTTTTGGTGCTTTTTCTAGAATTACTGATTCCATATTTTGAGAAGGGCTAGAAATTTCATTCAAAATTGACGCTTCTTCTGCATCCGAAATCACCTCAAAACTAACGCCTCTAATCTTACATTCTTTGCGAATTTCATCCGCATCAGGTAATAAAAATGATCCTCCGCGATAATTAAGCAACCAACTTGCCTTATAGTCTTTGCTCAAACACCAATATGTTATACCGTAAGCTTTTAAGTGATTCTGCTGTGTTGTTTCATCCATCGGAATTAGGATAAACGAAGCTTTTGCAGATAATGAAAGTAGAAATATGAAAATATAAACTAAGCACTTATTCATTAGAAAATTATTTTAGTAAAGATAGAAAGGAAGCTTTAAAAAACGTGATAGATATTTCGGTTTTATAAGTGTCAAAATGTTAAATAAAAACTTAACCAAAAATTGAAACTGCTTTATCAAAATCACGTAAAAACACGTATTTTAAAAGTAGATATTATTCATACATTTGCTATCCCAGATCATCAAACTAATCAATAAAAAACCAAAACCATGAAGTTTAATGATAGTAATAATCAACCAAAGGGATTAAATATAATGCAAAAAATAGGTCTATGTGTACTTGTACTCACTATCATTTTGTATTATGTCTTATCTATACAATTTTTAACTAGTTAAAAATTAAATTGTAATAACTGCAATTTCATTCTGAATCGCATATACTACTAAACCTGCTATATTTCTAGATTCGGTTTTAAGCAGTAAATTATTACGGTGTCCTTCTACTGTTCTAGGACTTAAGTAAAGATGCTCAGCAATTTCTGAAGTTGTTTTTTGCTGGCAAATAAGTTGTAGAATTTCTATTTCGCGCGGAGAGAGAAAACCTGTCTCTAAATTTCCCTTCGAGTTTTTTGTCGAAACAATCGTTTCCTTAATTGTTCGCAACACATTTTCATTATAATGAAATCCTTTTATCGCAACTTGATTAATGGTGTAAATCAAATCTTTTGGAGTTGTATTTTTTATTAAATAGGCAACTGCTCCAACCTGAATCATGTTTGCAACAAAAGATTTAGTATCGTAACTTGTTAATGCAATTATTTTAATTTCGGGAAATGATTTGCGAATGATTTTTGTAGCTTCAACACCATTTAAGATTGGCATTTTTAAATCCATGATAATAATATCCGGTTTAATCTCATTGTCATTCAACTGAGAAAGTAATTCTTCTCCATTGGAAGCTTCGAAAACAATATCGATATTATCTTCTCTTTGCAACAAAAAAGAAATCCCTTTTCGGAATAAAACTTCGTCATCGACTAAAGCAATTTTAATAGCGGCATTCATTTTGATTTGATTTTGGTCGTTTGGTTTGCCGAAATTACAAAATATGAAGCAGAAAAACAGTTAAGCACCCCATTTTATTGGACAAAAAGCGCTTATATTGTTACATTTTACATTAGAACGTAAAAATTACATCAATACCTTTACCTATTTCCGATTCTATTTCGATTGTTCCATTTAAAAATGAAATACGGCTATCGATATTTTTCATACCTAATCCTTTTTGATTTTCAGCATTTTTACTATCAAAACCAACTCCATTATCTTCATAATTACAAGTACTAACACCGTCAACAGTATCAAAGACAATGCTTATCTCTGTTGCTTTTCCATGGCGTAAAGAGTTGTTCATTAATTCTTGTAAAACTCTAAAAACATGCAAATGGCGATCGATATCCTTTTCATCAAACTCAATTTTGTTTTTGTAGTGTATTTTTACAGACTTACTGCTTTCAAATTCTTCACATAATTCTTCTACACCTGCATTTAATCCAAATTTCTCAAAAACAGGAGGCAATAAGTTATGGGCAATTTTTCTCGAATTTTCGAGCGCTTTTGTAGTTAAACTAATAATATTTTCTGTAATCTCGCTTGTTTCTGCCTCTGTTAAATTTGGAGAGGTTAACAAATGACTGTTTAAAGAAACAATATTAAGTTTAGAACTAATATCATCATGCAAATCCTGGGCAATTCTTTTTCGCTCTTCCTCTTGTGTAACGATTATAGCATGCAACTGCTCTTTTTGATATTGTAATGTTAAATCTCTTTTTTCTAATTCTTTTTGTATAATTTTCTTTCTGGAGAAATAGAAAAATATAATTAGAAACACGGCAAGAATCATGAAAAAACATGATGTATATAAAATTATTGCGACAATTTCTTTATCAGGAATTGAATTTCCACTCATATTAGCTCTTAGTATTTAGATTTATCTCTCTTAAAATCAAACAATATATTATTTTAGGCATTTAGTACAATAAAAAATTCAGACTAACTAAATAGGATATAAACGTCTTTATTTTTTTTTAGAATTGACCTAAAATTCTTTTTAACATCAAGTATTCTCAATCTACTTTTTTATAGAAACTAACTTTCCATTCGTATAGAATGAACAAGTGATAAACTAAAAATAAAAAAGCATTTAACATCCAACTTAGGTATTTTATATTATCACTAAGTCTTGTAGAAAAATTTCCAATTAAAAATAATACTGTACATCCTAATAAGTAAAAGACTGTACCAAAACTAACATAGTAAAATTTCTTATTTTCGGTAAGCATATTATAAAAGTGAAGCAAAGCAAAAGCCACTATAAGTAAAGATGTCAAAGTAATTTCAAACAAATTAAACTTTAAAAATTGACTTGAATCCATAATAAATTGTCCTGCTAATAAAAATAGTGCCATAATTAGGGCCGTTTTTACACAAATCTTTTGGCTCTTTATAGGTAGTAATGAATTGTAAAACAATCCCAATAATATCATTTGACCAATAAAAAATATATTAACCGCAAATAAATTATTAATCTTGATACGATACAATATTTCCAGCGAACATTGCATTACAAATGCAAATGCTAAATAAGAGACAAAAAAAACATTAGCTTTTCCCTTTCGGAAAAAGCTATATGAATACAGTATTAGATTTAATAATAAAACCAAATAACCTGAGTAAATTAAAAAATCATCCACTTTAAAATATTTTATTTTCGATTAATACGGAGGACTTGGACGTGTACCATCATAAACAAGCGGTATAGGATCTCCTTCACATTCATCTACTCCTGGAGGCGGGCCATAAACGTCATAGTACTGTTTCGTTTTTGGGTCATATTGAGCTCCAACAAAAAGTAATGTTTTTTCATTTTTTTCATTAATACCAAGATAAGCACGAACAGCTGTTGTATCAAGTTTTAGTACCAATTCTAAGCTTTCGCGAGGTATTAAAAAAGATTTTACTTTTTTCTCACGGTCTTCAACCTCGGTATCCTCATCGTATCTCTTTTCCCATTCTTTAGCAACGGGCAACGTAACCTTAATTGGTCCTGGAAAGGTTTCTTCACTCATAGTTTACAAATTAAATTAGTTAATAGTATTAGATATGTTATATGGTTTGGCTAAGCTAATTAATTTTATTAATAATTTTAACAATTGAGCATAAAAAAAAGCCTTTATTAAAGGCTTTTTTATTATATTAAAATGGAACATCACTGTCGTCATCGTCATCATTCAAATTACTACCAAAAGCTTCATTTGGCGAAGGAAGATTTTTTGTTATAAACGGATTCTCATCATGATTCATTTTTGACGGTAAATCGTCATAACTTCCTGAAAAATCATCAAGATTGTCAAACTTACCAAGGTGTCCAATAAATTTCAATCGAATGTTTTCAATACCACCATTACGGTGTTTCGCGATCATAATCTCTGCTTGACCTGTCGTTGGCGATGCTTCATCATCATCCCATTCTTCAATTTTGTAATATTCAGGACGGTATAAGAACGATACAATATCGGCATCCTGCTCAATCGCTCCAGATTCACGAAGATCCGATAGTAACGGACGTTTACTAGAACCACGGGTTTCAACGGCACGCGATAACTGCGAAAGTGCAATTACCGGAACGTTAAGCTCTTTTGCCAAGGCTTTTAAGTTTCGGGAAATTGTAGAAATCTCCTGCTCACGATTTCCTCCTCCTTTATTATTTCCTCCGGCTGTCATTAATTGCAAATAGTCAATAATGATAATCTTGATACCGTGTTGCGAAACTAAACGACGACATTTTGCTCTTAAATCGAAAATAGAAAGTGACGGTGTATCATCAATAAACAAAGGTGCTTTTTCTAAGTTTTTTACTTTGGTACTTAACATTTCCCATTCGTGCGGCTCTAATTTACCCGTACGTAACTTCTCTGATGACAATCCTGTTTCTGACGAAATTAACCTGGTGATTAACTGAACGGATGCCATCTCCAGTGAGAACAAAGCTACTCCGTGCCCATACTGTATAGCAATATTTCTAGCCATCGAAAGTACAAAGGCCGTTTTTCCCATCGCAGGTCTCGCTGCGATAATAATTAAATCGCTGGGCTGCCATCCAGAAGTAAGTTTATCCAGATTATGAAAACCAGTTTCAACACCACTTAAACCTTCTTGTTTTGCAATTTCTTCAATTTTCTTTTTAGCCTGAAGTACTAAACTCTGCGCAGTTTCAGAACTACGCTTAATATTTCCTTGTGTTACTTCGTATAATTTTGATTCGGCTTGATCAAGCAAATCAAATACATCAGCAGTTTCATCATAAGATGCTTCGATAATTTCGGTAGAAATACGAATCAAACTTCGTTGAATAAACTTTTGAAGAATGATACGCGAGTGAAATTCGATATGCGCCGACGATGCAATTTTTTGCGTAAGCTGAATTAAATAAAAATCTCCTCCAGCTAATTCTAATTTTCCATTTTTTTTCAACTGAGTTGAAACCGTCAACAAGTCGATTGGTTGCGTTTCTGTAAAAAGCTGAACGATTGCTTCAAAAATATATTTATGCGCCTCTTTATAAAAAGCATCTCCTTGCAAAATATCAATTACATCATCAACTCCTTTTTTATCAATCATCATCGCACCAAGTACAGCCTCTTCCAAATCAAGTACTTGCGGAGGAAGTTTTCCTTTTTCTAAATTAATAATTGAGGGTTTATTTCCCTTTGCAGGGCTTACATTTTTGAAATTTTCCATATAGCGAAAGTAGCGAAATTAAAAAAAGGATCGCTATCGAGTTATAACTATTAATTGTTTATAAATAAGTTTTTTTTGTTGATAACCAAAAAAAAATCCGAAACGATAAGGCTTCGGATTTTATATAAATTTGTAAGAATTTACTCTTTATACTCACCCATCTTACTATATTTGTCCATTCTTTGGGCAATCAGGTCAGATGTTGATAAGTCTTTCAATTCATTATATCCTTTGGTAATGTATTCGGCAACCGTTTTAAAAGTAGTTTCGCGATCATAGTGCGCTCCACCTAAAGGTTCCGGAATTACATCATCAACTAATTTTTGTTTTTTCATATCTGACGAAGTCAATTTTAAAGCATCGGCAGCACGTTCTTTATATTCCCAGCTTTTCCATAAAATTGAAGAACATGATTCTGGAGAAATTACAGAATACCAAGTATTCTCTAACATATAAACTTTATCTCCAACACCTATTCCTAAGGCTCCTCCAGAAGCACCTTCACCAACAATAATGGTAATAATTGGTACTTGTAAGCGAACCATTTCAAAAATATTTCTGGCAATCGCTTCTCCTTGCCCTCTTTCTTCAGCTTCAAGTCCTGGATATGCACCCGGAGTATCTACTAAAGTTAAAACAGGAATTCCAAATTTCTCTGCCATTTTCATCAAACGCAAAGCTTTACGATATCCTTCTGGATTTGCCATACCAAAATTACGGTACTGGCGTGTTTTTGTATTATATCCTTTTTGCTGACCTACGATCATAAACGACTGTCCGTTTATCTTTCCAAGTCCACCAATCATTGCTTTATCATCTTTAAAATTTCTGTCTCCATGAAGTTCTAAAAATGTATCCCCGCAAATTGCTTTAATATAATCTAAAGTATATGGTCTATTTGGATGTCTAGATAGCTGAACACGTTGCCAAGCTGTAAGGTTTTTGTATATTTCTTTCTTAGTTTCTTCTAGTTTCTTGTTGATTTCCTTGCAGGTTGGTGTTACATCAACATCAGATTCTTTTCCAATAATAACACACTTTTCTAACTGTTCTTCAAGTTCTTTGATTGGAAGCTCAAAATCTAAATATTCCATGGATTTTTGAATTTTGTTTGTAAATCGAACCGCAAATATAAAAATATTATATCATTGGGATAATTAAATCGTATTTAAAATATAAAAATGTAATTTAAAAATAAGGAAATTATTACACTTCTTTCTTATTTTTATAATGTTTAAAAACGCCGTTTAAAATAACCGTAATAACAATTATTAATGCGCCAATATAAAATTCTGTACTCATTTTTTCTTTTCCTCCCAGAATAAAATAAGCCAGCATAATTCCGTAAACAGGCTCCAAATTAGTCGTTAACATTACTGTATAAGGAGTTAATTTTTGCATCACTTTTACAGATGCAGTAAATGCATAAGCAGTACAAACCGAAGCTAAAACCAATAATAGAATCCAGTTATTTAATGACATTGTAAAAAAGTCGACATTGAATTTTCCTTGAATTAAAAAATAAATTGAGATAAAGAAAACTCCTGCTCCAAACTCATAAAATGTAATAACAGACGGTTCGTGATCTGAAATCAGTTTCCCATTCATTAAAGTAAATAAAACTCCCAATATAATCGATGCTAATGCATAATACATACCGTGCAGATATTTTACCTCGACTTGCATAATTAAAGCCAAACCAGCAATAATTATTAACCCAAAAAAGACCTCGTACCACAATATTTTTCTTCCGTAAAAAAGCGGCTCTAGTAATGAAGCAAAAAACGCACCTAATGAAAATATGGAAAGAGTAATTGAGACATTTGAAACATGAATGGCTCTAAAAAAGAAAATCCAATGAAGTGCAATAAGCAATCCAACAAAAATTAGTTTAGCAAAAGATGTTGCAGAAATTACAAAAGATTGTTTTTTATATACTATAAATGCTCCAAGAAAAACACCAGCAAGAAGCATTCTGAACCAAACTAAATTTTCGGCATCAATTGTAATTAAAGCCCCCAAAATAGCCGTAAAGCCCCAGATAAAAACAATTAAATGAAGGTTTAAATAACTTTTTAAATTATCGTTTCGCATTGCGTAATAAGTAAACTGCCAAAATTCCAAAAACAATATTTGGAAACCATACAGCAATTAAAGGTGAGAATGTTGATTTTTCGGCAAGAGTACCAAATATTTTATCAAAGAATACAAATGAAAAAGCAATTGCAATACCAATTGCAAGATTAGTTCCCATTCCTCCTCTGCGTTTCATTGACGAAACAGCTACAGCAATAATAGTAAGAATAAAAGCTGAAACCGGTACACTGTATTTTTTATAGAGTACTACTAAATAGGTATTAATATTTCCTGAACCTCTCTTACGCTCCTTCTCAATAAAATCAATTAACTTCCCTAATGGCAAAGTTTCTGCAATATAAACGACCGGAGTTAAATCGGCCAATTCAAATTTGAAAGCTATTTTTTTCTCAGGATCTTTTTCTATCTTATCGTTTAGTTCACCAAGCGTTCTTTTATTATAATCATATAATATGTAAATCTTCTTTTTTGGATCCCATTTAATACGACTTGCAGTAATTTTATAAGTTAGCTTTTCACCTTCAAAATGCTCTAATGTAAAATTAAAAGCCGTTTTAGACTCTTCATTGAAGCTATTTACAAAAATAAAATCATTATCATTAATTTGTCTGTATACATTTGTATTATTACCAAGCATTTCTGCTTTTCCATTACCCTTTAAATAAGTATACCTAAAGTTATTAAATCCCTCACTGGCGGCTGGAACAATAAAAAAACCCATTAATAGTACAAAAACAGAAACTATTGAAGCTCCAATAATATAAGGTCGTAAAAAACGTGTAAAAGAAATTCCCGAACTTAAAATCGCAATAATTTCAGTATTATTAGCCAGTTTTGAAGTAAACCAAATAACCGATAAAAACAAAAATATCGGAAACAAAGAGTTCGCAAAATAAACTGTAAAATTGTAGTAATAGATAGCAATAGCAGAAAACGGAATTTTGTTTTCCAACATTTTATTCACCTTTTCCGAGACGTCAATCACAATTCCAATCGGAATAAATAACAAGATCATCACCGAGAAAGTGGCTAAATATCTTTTTAAAATATACTTATCTATTATCGTCAGCATATATTGTTTTGTTTGTTTTGTTACAGTCTTCAAGTTTCAGGTTCTGCAGAGAACATGAAACTTGAAACCCGAAACTTGAAACTATATTTTAAAGTCTTTGACTCATATTCTTAACCATCATTTCTTTCCATGGTCTAAAATCTCCTGCTAAGATATGTTTTCTCGCCTCACGAACCAACCACATATAAAAACCAAGATTATGAATCGTTGCAATTTGTTTTCCCAGATATTCGTTAGCAGCAAATAAGTGACGTAAATATGCTTTAGTATATTCAGTATCTACAAAAGTGTGTCCCATTTCGTCAATAGGAGAAAAATCATCTTCCCATTTTTTATTCTTAATATTGATCGTTCCGTTTGCGGTAAACAACATACCATTTCTTGCATTACGAGTTGGCATAACACAATCGAACATATCAATACCTAACGCGATATTTTCTAATATATTTATTGGAGTTCCAACACCCATTAAATAACGTGGTTTATCTTCAGGAAGAATTTCACAAACCACCTCCGTCATTGCATACATTTCTTCTGCTGGTTCCCCAACTGACAATCCACCTATTGCGTTCCCTTGCTGTCCTGAATTTGCAATATATTCTGCCGATTGACGACGCAAATCTTTATAAGTACTTCCTTGAACAATTGGAAAAAATGTTTGTTCATACCCATATTTATAAGGAACTTTATCTAAATGATTGATACAACGATCTAACCAGCGGTGCGTCATATGCATCGAACGTTGCGCATATCTGTAATCGCAAGGATAAGGAGTACATTCATCGAAAGCCATAATTATATCGGCCCCAATAGTACGCTGAATTTCCATTACACTTTCTGGCGAAAAAAAATGGTACGAACCATCTATATGCGATTTAAACTTTACTCCTTCTTCTTTAATTTTTCTATTATTAGAAAGAGAATACACTTGATATCCACCTGAATCTGTCAAAATATTACGATCCCAATTCATAAACTTGTGTAATCCACCAGCTTTTTCAAGAATTTCTGTCTGCGGACGTAAATATAAATGGTATGTATTTCCAAGAATAATATCTGGATTAATATCCTCTTTAAGTTCACGTTGGTGAACACCTTTTACAGATGCTACCGTTCCAACAGGCATAAAAATTGGCGTTTCAATTACGCCATGATCTGTAGTAATACTTCCCGCTCTAGCTTTAGATTGCGGATCTTTTTGTAATAAATCAAACTTCATCTGTTTCTTTTTTCAGTCGGCAAAGATAAGCTAATTTCAGGGAAATTTTAGTAATAAGGTAATTTGTCAATTATTAAAATTGAGTTAATTCAAAAACAATATAAAACCTATGCTCCGGAATTTTTTAAATTTGAATAAAATCATTTAAAAATGATGCACAACACAGTCGGGCTGTACAAAGTTGAAGCTTCGCAAAAAAGAGCGATTGCAAAACACAATTAAAATCAATTTAAATTCGTGAAATCCGCTTGCCATACACTCAACATAGAAAAACAAAATTAAAATGAACTTAGCTCAAAAACTTGGATATCCAGAAGACAGCAAACTATTAATGATTCATGCTGATGACGCCGGATTATCACATTCTGAAAATCAAGCTACAATACAAGCTCTTCAAAACGGATTCGTAAACTCTTACAGTATAATGGTGCCTTGTCCCTGGTTTTATGAAATGGCGATATTTTCTAAAAACAACCCAACTTACGATTGCGGAATTCACTTAACACTGACATGCGAATGGGAAAACTACAAATTTGGCCCAGTTCTTCCAATTACTGAAGTTTCGAGTTTAGTCGATCAAAACGGGTATTTTCACAAAACCCGAAAAGAGTTTAAAAACAATGCAAAAACATCTGAAATTAAAAAAGAACTTACAGCTCAAATCGAAAAAGCATTGCAATTTGGAATTATACCTACACATCTAGACTCGCATATGTGCAGCGTTGGCGTGACTCCAGAAATTTTAGAGATTTATAAAGATCTTGGAAAGACTTACAACTTACCAGTTTTCATCAACAAGGGATTCGTAGAATCAATCAGCTTATCTGATGAAAAATACAATTTTGAAAATACACTTTTAGCTGATAATCTACTAATTGGTTATTTTTCTGATTTCGAAAAAGGAGAACTAAGATCTTCTTATGCAAATGCTTTAGACAACATCAAACCCGGCTTCAATATGTTTTTGCTTCATCCAGCGTTTGACGACTACGAGATGAAAGGAATCACGATCGATCATCCTAATTTTGGTTCAGCTTGGCGTCAAATCGATTTTGACTTTTTTACAAGTGTAGAATGCGAATCAAAACTAAAAGAAAACAACATTAAATTAATTACCTGGAGAGAGATTCAGCAAATTAGATAATTTGTTCAATAGAAAATGAGGCAATTAATAAAGCACAGCATTTTTTTTCAATTTCATTTTTCAGTTTAAAATTTGAGATCTAATTACTAGAATGAAAATACTGTAATATTCTGATTCTAAAAATATAACAACTTTAATCTATTGATTTTGTAACTTTATTGAATACTTTAAAACTTGAAATCATGATAAATTCAGAAGAAAAGAACGAAACAAACGAAAATGAAATCGAAAAAAATCTGGAAGAATTAGATTACCCAGCCTCAGAAGACATTTATAATAATGAGGACAAACTGGAAGACATAGATCCAGAGCAAATCTCAACAGAAAAAACCATTGATCAAAGCGATCACGAATGGAAACAAAATAGCGACAAACTAGGAAATGACCTTGACGTTCCCGGCTCTGAACTTGACGATAAACAGGAAGAAATTGGCTCAGAAGACGAAGAAAATAACTTCTACAGCGAAGGTGATACGGAATAAAGTTATTTCCAATACTAAATATAACAAACTCTTAAGTCCCAAATTTGGGACTTTTTTTATCCTCACTTATGAGTAAAAAAAGAAAAGGCTTTATTATTCTATTCTAAAAAAATATGAAATTAAAAAATTCCTCAAATACCCCTTTACAAAAAAACATTCAATAATTTAACAATTACACCAAACTAAAGCTAAAAATCATTTGTCAGCCCGCAAAATAACGATTACTTTTGCTTCAGTTTAACTTTTACAAATAAAATGAAGCCTAACACACAACAATTAAGCGATTTAACTATCCAAGTAAGAAGAGATATTCTTCGAATGGTACATGCTGTCAACTCAGGTCACCCAGGTGGTTCACTAGGTTGTACTGAATTTTTGGTAACACTGTACCAAAACATTATGGAGCGTAAAGAAGGTTTTGATATGGACGGAATTGGAGAAGATATTTTCTTCCTTTCAAATGGTCATATCTCTCCTGTATTTTATAGCGTATTAGCACGTAGCGGTTATTTCCCTGTTTCAGAACTTGCAACTTTCAGATTATTAAACTCACGTTTACAAGGGCACCCAACAACTCACGAAGGATTGCCTGGAGTTCGTATGGCTTCTGGTTCATTAGGACAAGGTTTATCTGTAGCTCTTGGTGCTGCTCAGGCAAAAAAATTAAATGGTGACAATCATTTAATCTATACTTTACACGGAGATGGTGAATTACAAGAAGGTCAAAACTGGGAAGCGATCATGTATGCTTCTGCTAAAAAAGTAGACAACCTTATTGCAACTGTTGACGTTAACGGAAAA
>Ga0302173_10000460_pt1 | contig 22024 bp, 20 predicted proteins | sample I_Fen_N3_1_FD_198785 | JGI IMG/M metagenome (GOLD analysis project Ga0302173, IMG submission 198785) | Peat permafrost microbial communities from Stordalen Mire near Abisko, Sweden - I_Fen_N3_1 | ecosystem: Environmental > Terrestrial > Soil > Wetlands > Permafrost | place: Sweden: Abisko... | reverse complement strand
GTTAGAGAAGCACTTGTTCGTTTAGCTCAAGAAGGATTAGTAAATATTTATCCTCAAAAAGGCACAGTTGTTTCTTTAATTGATTTATCTGCTGTTGAAGAAGGAAGATTTTTACGTGAACATTTAGAGCGTGCAGTAGTAATTGAAGCATGTAAGGATTTTTCGCAAGAAAATATATTATCACTAGAGATGAATTTAAAACTTCAAAAAATGTATATAGAAAACCATGATTATAAAAAATTGTTCGAGGCTGATGAAGAATTTCATAAGACAATTTTTGAAGGATGTAATAAAAAAAGAATATGGAAAAGTATCAATGATGGAAGTACTGAGTTTCAACGAATTCGTATGTTAAGATTGGCAACTAATTCTGGCTGGGAGAATATTTATGCGCAACATAAAGAAATTTTTAATGCTATAAAAAATAAGACTCCAGAAAAAGCTGAAGAATTCATGAAAGAACATTTAAATATGGTTGTCTTTGATAAGAAACAAGTAAAAGAAAGTTATCCTAATTATTTTAAAGAATAAATTAATTTTTAGTATGATTAAACCTGTTAAGTGTTTAGATAATAATACTAATATAGTATTTGATTAATTTAAAGGAGGTGGGGCTTATAAATAACATAAAATTTGAATTAATTAATTTTATATAATTGTTATTGAAAAAAGGTAAATAACATGATAGGAGGAATATTACTATGAAAATGGGATTTAGATGGTATGGTGAAGGTAATGATACTGTTTCACTTGAACAGATAAAACAGATTCCTGGAGTTTCTGGAATTGTTTGGGCACTTCATGATATGCCAGCTGGCGAAGAATGGCCGATGGAAAAAATTCTTGAAGTAAAAAAATCAGCTGATAAGTATGGATTTAATATGGATGTTGTTGAAAGTGTTAACGTTCATGAAGATATTAAATTAGGATTGTCAACTAGAGATAAGTATATTGAAAATTATAAAAAAACAATAGAGAAGTTAGCGAAGGTTGGAGTTAAGGTAATTTGTTATAACTTTATGCCTGTATTTGATTGGCTTAGAACAGATTTATTTAAGAAAGCAGATGATGGATCTACAGCTCTCTTTTATGAAAAAGCAAAAATTAAAGATATAGATCCAATGGAATTGGTAAATAAAATAGCATCAAATCCAGATCTTACAATGCCAGGTTGGGAACCAGAAAGATTAAAGAATTTATCACAGCTTTTTGAAGCATATAAAAATGTAACAGAAGAAGATTTGTGGAATAACTTAAGATACTTCTTAGAACAAATTATCCCTGTAGCTGAAATCAATGATATTAAAATGGCAATTCATCCAGATGATCCACCTTGGCCAATATTTGGATTACCAAGAATTGTTAAGAATAGAGATGATTTAGCAAGGTTATTAGAACTTGTTGATAATAAATATAATTGTCTTACTCTTTGCAGTGGTGCTATAGGTTCAAATCCTAACAATAATGTACCAGCTATGATAAGAGAATTTGGTAACAGAATTGCGTTTGCTCATATTAGAAATGTAAAGATTTATGAAAATGGTGATTTTATTGAAACATCTCATAGGACTTGTGATGGGTCATTAGATATATGCGATATAGTGAAAGCTTATCATGAAATTGGATTCACTGGATATGTAAGACCAGATCATGGAAGACATATTTGGAATGAACAATGTAGACCAGGTTATGGACTTTATGATAGAGCACTTGGAATTATGTACTTATGGGGAGTATGGGATTCTCTTGAAAGAAATAAATAGTATTTAAGGACAAGCAAAAAAATTGGTTCGAAAGAAACTCGGTTCGAGAGAATCTTAGTATTTAAAGTATAAATAATATTATTAATTCTATTAACAATAGTTTTGAAGAGGTGAAAATAAGAATGAATAACGCCAAAATAGTACTAAATAAGGAAAGTATTAAAAATAGTGAATTGTGGGAAAAAGCTGGAATAGAGATTCCTAAGTTTGATCATGATAAGATGTCAGCGTCAACTAAAGAAAATCCTACATGGGTTCATTTTGGGGCAGGAAATATATTCAGAGGATTTATAGCAATGTTACAACAAGAACTTTTGAATACTGGCAAAGTAAGTAGTGGTATTGTTGCTGTGGATGGACACGATTGTGATATGATGGATAAAATCTATACACCTTATGACAATTTAAGCTTACTTGTAATTATGAATCCTGATGGCAGCTTAAATAAGAAAGTTGTAGGAAGTGTAGGTGAAAGTTTAGGAGCAGATTATTCAAGAGAAAAAGAGTGGAAGAGATTACAAGATATATTCTTAAATCCATCATTACAAATAGCAAGTTTCACAATAACAGAAAAAGGTTATAGTTTAAAATATATTTCAGAAGACGATCTGTTAGATGGCTTAAAGCACCCGAAAAGTATCATGGCTAAGGTTGCATCATTAGCTTATATAAGATATAAGAATGGTGAATTGCCTATTGCTTTTGTTAGTATGGATAATTGTTCACACAATGGGCAAATACTTCACAATTCAATGGAGATAATTGTAAAAAAATGGATAAAAAATGGTCTTGTGGAGAAAGATTTCCTTAAGTATATTAATAATACTGAAAAAGTATCATTCCCTTGGAGTATGATAGATAAAATTACACCAAGACCTTCTCAAAGTGTTAAAGAAGCATTAGAAAAAGAAGGCTTTGAAGGCATGGATATTATATGTACAAAGAATAATACTTATGCGGCACCTTTTGTTAATGCAGAAGGACCACAATATCTAGTAATAGAAGATAGTTTTCCAAATGGCCGTATGCCTTTAGAAGATGCAGGTGTATTTTTAACAAATAGAGAGACAGTAGAAAGAATTGAAACAATGAAAGTATGTACTTGTTTAAATCCGCTACACACTTCTCTAGCAGTATTTGGATGTTTACTTGGGTTTAATTTAATTGCAGATGAGATGAAAGATTCATGTTTAAAGAAACTGGTAGAAAAGATTGGATATGAAGAAGGTATGCCAGTTGTTGTGAATCCTGGAATAATAAATCCAGAAGATTTTATTAGAGAAGTTGTTGAAGTTAGACTTCCAAACCCATATATACCTGATACACCTCAAAGAATTGCTTCAGACACGTCTCAAAAAGTTGGCATAAGATTTGGAGAAACAATTAAAGCTTACAGTAAGAGAGAAGATTTAGACCCTAAAGAACTTAAATACATTCCTCTTGTTATTGCAGGTTGGTGCAGATATTTAATGGGGATAGATGACAATGGTAATGTAATGGAGTTAAGTCCAGATCCTTTATTGGATGAACTAAGAAAATATGTAGCTGATATAAAATTAAATACACAAGAATTAGTTGGAGATAGTTTAAAACCAATACTAATAAATGAAGAGATTTTTGGAGTGAATCTTTATGATATAGGTTTAGGAGAAAAAATTGAAGGATATTTCAATGAAATGATCACTGAAATTGGTGCTGTTAGATCAACACTAGAGAAATATTTAGACTGTAAATAATTTAAGATTACATCAAAGCATAAAAAAATAAACATTTTTATCATTCTCCATTTATTATTCTGCAAAATAATATTAACAAAGAACGATAAGAATGCTTAAAATTTAATTGAATTACAATATAACATAAATTGAGCTAATTAACAACCATACTCTAAGTATGATATAGAATATATGGATCAAATATAAAGCTTGTAAAAATTGCTTGAGAAGGAAGTTAATTAGTCTAATTTTATAACAATAAAAAATTAAAATATATAAAAGCTACTATAGAACAATTTAAGAAAACGTTATGATGAAGTATTGAATAAATACGGACTACAGTAATGTACGTGAATTCATATAGTGTGTGTTATTAATCCTAATATATTCGATACTTTACAAATACGAAATATTTATTTGAGAGTAGGATGATGAATTTGAGAAATTTCATGGATGAGAATTTTTTATTATCTAATCAAACAGCTATAGATTTATATCATAATTATGCTAAGGATCTCCCTGTTATTGATTATCACTGTCATATTGATCCGAAAGAAATATACGAAAACAAAAAATTTAATAATATAACTGAAGCATGGTTATATGCTGATCATTATAAATGGAGAGCTATGAGAAGTAATGGCATAGATGAGAAATATATTACAGGTGATGGAAGTGATTATGATAAATTCTTAGCTTGGTCGAAAACTATACCTATGTCTATAGGAAATCCTCTTTATCATTGGACTCATTTAGAACTTCAAAGATACTTTAGAATATATGAGCCTCTAGATGAAGATACTGCTCCAATGATTTGGAAGAAAGCTAATGAACTACTTAGTGGAGAGGGTTTTAATGTACGAGATTTAATTATTAAATCCAATGTTGAAACTATATGTACAACAGATGATCCCATCGATACATTAGAATATCATATAAAACTTAAAGAAGATAAGAGCTTTAATGTAAATGTTTTACCAACTCTCAGACCAGATAAGGGAATCGAAATAAATTTAGATGGTTTTGTTTCTTGGGTAAAAAATTTAGAGCAAGTATCTGAAATAACTATTAATAATTATGATGAATTTCTACAAGCTCTTGACTCAAGAATAAGATTTTTTGATTCAGTTGGATGTAGAATAGCAGATCATGGTATTGATGGTGTAGTAGTTTATGCAGATGCATCAAAAGAAGAAGCAACGTCAATATTTGCAAAAGTTTTAGCTGGAAAAACTATAAGCCTTGATGAAGAAAAGAAGTATAAGACTTACACATTAAGACACTTATTCAGGCTTTATCACGAATTAGGCTGGACTATGCAGCTTCATATTGCAGCGCTTAGAAGTAACAATACAAGAATGTTAGAAAAAATCGGACCTAATACAGGATTTGATTCAATTAATGATGAAAGTATAGCTTATCCGCTTTCTAGGCTTTTAGATTCTGTAGATAGAGAAAATTCTCTTCCTAAAACTATTTTATATACATTAAATCCAAAGGATAATTATGTTCTTGGATCTATGATAGGAAATTTTCAAGGGGATGGAATTCCAGGAAAAATTCAATTCGGCGCAGCTTGGTGGTTTAATGATAATAAGGATGGAATGATAGAACAAATGAAAGCGTTAGCAAACCTTGGATTATTAGGTCGTTTTGTTGGAATGTTAACTGATTCTAGAAGTTTCTTATCATATACTAGGCATGAATACTTTAGAAGAATTTCTTGCAATTTAATTGGAGAATGGGTAGAAAACGGCGAAGTACCAAAAAATGATAAATTACTAAAAAGAATTGTTCAAGGTATATGTTACAACAATGCAAAAGAATATTTTGGATTTGATGCAAAGTAATTCTGAAAATACTTAAGAAAAGAAAGAGAGGAAAAATATATGTCTAATAAAAATAGAAAAATTACTATCGCTAGAGGCGTTGGTTATGGATTAGTTGATTTAATGGGTGGTGGTGCGTTCACCATTATCGGAGCATTCTTACTATTTTTCTATACAACCTTTGCAGGATTAACACCAATTGAAGGTGCATCTATTATTGCTATTGCGCGTATTGTGGATGCAGTTGCCAGCTTATTTATAGGAAGTATATCAGATAACTTTTATAAAACTAAACTAGGAAAAATATTTGGAAGACGTCGTTTCTTCTTATTAATTGGAGCACCTTTAATGGCAGTCTATGTGCTATTATGGACAACAGGAAGAAGTTATACGTTTTATCTATTAACTTATTTAGCATTTGAAATAATTGCAGCCATGATATTAATTCCGTGGGAGACATTACCATCTGAAATGACAAAAGATTTTAATGAGAGAACTAAATTATCTGCATCTAGAATGTTTATTTCTGCAACAGGTACATTTTTAGCTACTTTTGTTCCTGGAAGATTAATTAAATATTTTGGTGATAATAATCCAGAAGCATACTTTATTAACGGATTATTTTTCGCTATTATATATGCAATTTGTATATTTATATCATATAAATGTACTTGGGAAAGAGATCTTACACCAGAAATGGAAGCGGAATTATTAAATAGTTCTGAAAAGAAAAATATTGTTGACCAGTTAAAAGTTATGGTTACAATATTAGGTGATTATGCATCTACATTTAAAGTTAGAGCCTTTAGACAACATTTAGCAATTTATATATTATCATTTACTGCTAAAGATTTGTTTAACTCTGTATTTATATATTTCTGTGTTTATGCTTTATTGGTTCCATCTACTCTTGCTGCTAGTATACTTTCACTTAGTCTTATTGGTATACCTACAACTATTATAGGTGGATTCTTAATGATTAAGGTTGGACCTGGTAATATATTTAAAATATCTTATACAACTATGATTATTTGTTTATTAGGATTCTACAGTGTTTATAAAATGGGATTAGGATCAAATACTGTTCTATTATTCTTAATTGGTGCAATATATCAAATAGGTAGAAGTTTATTAGAATTTACTCCATGGAATGTGTTTCCATTCATACCAGATGTTGATGAAATGATTACAAGACAAAGAAGAGAAGGACTTTTTGCAGCGGTTATGACTTTTACTAGAAAGAGTAGTGTAGCAATAGCTACATTTGCTGTCGGTGTTATATTACAAAATGGTGGATTTGTTAAAGGACAAGCGACTCAACCAGAATCAGTAATTACAACTATTGCAAATATTTTACTTTATGGATGCATAGGATTACTTGTATTAGCACTAATTTGTGCTATAACTTTCAAACTTAATAAAAGAACTCATGGTATATTAGTAGATGAAGTTGACCGTTTGAAAGATGGTGGTTCAAAAGCTGATGTTACTCCAGAAACAAAAGCAATTGTTGAAAATCTTACTGGATATAAATATGAAAATGTTTGGAAAGAAACTACTGTGTAAGTAAAAAAATAAGTATTCTAAGTTAGGAGATTTTAATATGAATAATAAAATTAATTGTCTTTATTGTGATAAGGATGAAAAACTTGATAATTTAATGATTGAAATATGTAAGCTTAATGTATCTACTCTTTATTTGTTCAAGGAACAAAGTCATACAGGAAGATGCGTTGTTGCTTATAATAAACATGTAAATGAATTATTTGAACTTAAAGATGAAGAACTAGAATTATTTATGAAAGATGTTACAAGAGTAGCGTCTGCAATTAAAAAAGCTTTTTCATCTAATAAAATAAACTATGGAGCATATTCAGATACGCTTCCTCATATTCATTTTCACATAGTGCCTAAATATGAAAATGAATACTCATGGGGTGGGGTATTCGAAATGAACCCTCAGAAAGTATATTTAAGTGATGAAGAATATAGCCAAAGAATTAACATCATAAAAGAAAATTTATAATTACAAATCGTATATAAATAAAAATCTTATAATATTTAAAAGTAAAATAAACAAGCATCTATAGAAATAATAATGTACCCTGTAAGATATACACACAAAAGTGGCTGTGTTATATCTTGCAGGGTACTTTTTTTGATTGCCTGTCTATTATTGGAATCTATATGGTAATAATGTTGTTGTTAAGGGCAGGAATATTAAATAAGCTGTGCATTGGTTCTTGCGTTGCTTCCAAGTATATTAAAAATTTATGGATTGTCTGAAACAGCAACGTATTTAACTAATAAAAAACTATTGACTTTGAGTTAACTCTAAGTTGTAAAATTTATATGTGGAGAAGAAATAATTTAAAATAAAACAAAAATAAATAAAAATCAAGGAGGAAATACAAATATGGAAAATAAAAAATTAGGATTTGGCTTCATGCGTTTACCATTAGACAGTCGTCAAAATGATTATTCAATTGTTGATATGGAGATATTAAATCAGATGGTGGATACTTTCTTAGAGAGAGGTTTTACTTATTTTGATACAGCTTATATGTATCATATGGGAAATAGTGAGATAGCTTTAAGAGAAGCTGTAGTAAAACGTCATAAAAGAGATAGTTTTACAGTAGCAACTAAGCTACCAACTATGTTTTTGAAAAAAGAGGGAGACCAAGAAAGAATTTTTGACGAACAGTTAGAAAAATGTGGTGTGGATTATTTTGATTACTATCTTCTTCATAATTTAGGAGTAACACATTATGAGATAGCTAAAGAATTTGATAGCTTTGCATTTATTCAAAAAAAGAAAGAAGAAGGAAAAATAAAAAATATAGGCTTTTCTTATCATGATAATGCAGATTTATTAGATGAGATTTTAACTGCTCATCCAGAAGTAGATTTCGTTCAATTACAAATTAATTATATTGATTGGGATAATGAAAGTATTCAATCAAGAAAATGTTATGAAGTTGCAAGAAAGCATAACAAACCAGTTATTGTTATGGAACCAATTAAAGGTGGTACTTTAGCAAACGTACCTGAAGAAGTAGAAAAATTATTTGAAGAATATAGCCCTAATATGTCTGTGCCATCATGGGCAATCCGCTTTGCAGCAAGCCACGAAGGAATAATGATGGTTCTAAGTGGAATGTCTAATATGGAACAATTGTTGGATAACACATGTTATATGCAAGATTTTGTAGCCTTTGCAAAGGAAGAACATGATATTGTTGAGAAGGCAGTTGATATTATTAATAAATCAATTGCAGTTCCTTGTACCGCTTGTGAGTATTGTGTAAAAGGATGTCCTAAAAATATTGCTATTCCAAAATACTTTGCACTATATAATGCTGAAAAGAGAGCACCTAGCAAAGGATTTTCAGTACAAGGAGTATATTATGGTAATTATACCAAAACATATGGAAAAGCATCAGACTGTATTGGATGTAAACAGTGTGAAAGAGAATGTCCTCAGCATATTGAGATTATAAAATCTTTAAAGGATGTAGCTAATGCATTTGAGAGTTAAGGATTAGTTATACTTTAGGGCTCGGTTTTCACTTTGAAGAGGTAATAATAGTTTGTGTGATCTATTGACTTGAAGTAGACCACAAGTGCTATAATGTCAAAAAGGAGGTCGATCTAATGACAATTGCAGAGGTAAGTAAAAAATTTGATCTCTCACAGGATACACTCCGTTATTATGAAAGAGTTGGACTATTTCCAGTAGTAAACCGCAAAAAAAGTGGAATCAGGAACTATACAGAAGAAGACTGTAAATGGATCGAATTTATTAAGTGTATGAGAAGTGCAGGTCTTCCGATTGAAGTATTAATTGAATATGTTACTTTGTTTCAGCAGGGTGATACAACTATTGGGGCAAGAAAAGAATTATTAGCTGAACAACGTAAACAGTTGGTAGAAAAAATGGAAGATATGAAGAAAACAATAGAACGCTTGGATTATAAATTAGAAAGCTATGAAAACGCAGTAGTTAGTAAAGAAAATGAACTAAAAAAATGAATGAGTAGTATGTTTTTTTATCTGAAATATAAAATTATAATATGACCTCTTTACACTTTGCTGGGAATTAAGAAGTGTAAGGAGGTTTTGAATTTTTATAATGAAATATATAAGATATATTGCAAAAAGTATTGACTTAGAGTTAACTCCAAAGTGTATTATTAAGATGTTGAAAAATAAAAAAAATCTATGTGCAAAGTTCGAATAATTAGGATATGAAGTGAAACTTAGTTGAACTAATAACCACAAGGGCACAACAGCTGCATGCTATCGGATAAATGAGCTAGGGGGGATGAATGTGAAAAGGAGAAAAAATGGAGGTAGGATAAAAAAAATGATATTATATTTGTTAAGTTTATTAATTGCATTATGTTTTGGTATTACATTGTTTATTAACTCATATCCATCTTTTGGTGGAAATCCAACTAAAGAAGAAAAAGAGAATTATAAAAATTTTGATAATTATGTTAATGGGAAATTTATTGATGAGGTTCCAACAAATCTGAATATGAGTCTATCGAATTTATTATCCATGGCTAAGGATTCAATTGTAGGTGCTAAAGATCGCAATCCAGATGGTGAAATTCCTGTTGATTTGATTTATTGGAACAAAATTAAAAGTGAAAAAGATAGTTTGACTTGGCTTGGTCACTCTGCTTATCTAATTAGTATGGACAATAAAAAGATACTGATAGATCCTATGCTAAGTGATATGGCTTCACCCGTTTCATTTGCAGGTAGTAAAAGATATAAATATAGTGAAGATATGAATAATATTATTGATGAAATGCCGTTTATTGATGCAGTTTTTATTTCACATGACCATTATGATCACTTAGATTATCAATCTATTGTAAAGCTAGAGAGCAAAGTATCACATTTTTTCGTTCCTCTTGGAGTAAGTAATCATTTAATTCGATGGGGTGTTCCAAAAGAAAAAATTACGGAACTTAATTGGTGGAACGAAATGGAGTACCAAGGGTTAACAGTTGCATTGACACCGTCCAGACATTTCTCTGGAAGAGGAATATTTAATGCTGATACTACTCTATGGGGTGGTTGGGTAATTCTTGGGAAAAATATACGTTTGTATACTAGTGGAGATGGTGGATATGGACCACATTTTAAAGAAATTGGAAAGAAATATGGGCCATTTGATATAACTTTAATTGAAGGCGGTCAATATGACCAGCGTTGGGCAAATATTCATATGACACCTGAACAATCTGTCCAAGCAAATTTAGATGTAAATGGTAAGAATATGATGTTAATGCATTGGGGATCATTTACATTAGCTTATCATGGTTGGAAAGAACCTATAGAACGAGCATTAATGGAAGCAAAAAAATTAGAAGTTAACTTAATCACCCCTAAAATTGGTCAAACTGTTCTATTAGATTCAGATCTAAACATTCATTATTCTACATGGTGGGATTTTTAGCTTGGAAACTAACAGTAATAAGGCATATGAAAGAAAATAACAAGTCCAAAATATGCTTGCAGATGGACTTGTTATTTTTTTGAATGTGCCTAAAACAACTTACTGATTAGAAATGAATATAAAAATTGTAAATTTTTATATTAAGAAGCAAAAAAAGATATTTAATAGAAGATAGCGTTACAAGCACCTTTAATGCTTAAAAATATTGAAATTACTCTGTTATCAAAGTATAATAGAAACGATTGAAAAAGATGTAAAACGTAGTTTGTATAACAGAATAATAGATGGGGTGCAAAAATGAGTCTTCAGGTTGGTTTTTATTTAACGAACATTTTAATCGTTTTTACTATATTTGTATTAATTAATGTTTTACAAATAAAAAATAAACAAATATTGCATTTTATGTTTATTTTTACTGTCATCTGTATCCTAATTTGGAATATAAATATTTCAATAGTATATTTATTTTTTTCTAATAATATAAATGAACATATTGGATTAGTTTACTTAGGCATGTGTTTATTGCCACCTTTCTTTTTAATGACTGCCTATTTTTTTTCGCATAGTGATAAATATTTTAGGCTTAGTCAATTAGGCTTATTTTTTATACCTTCATTAACATTAATTTTAGCTTTTACAAATACTAATCATAATTTATTAATGATTAATCAAGCCTTTGTGTTAAAGTTTAATAAGTATGGACCTTATTTTTTTATTCATTCCATATATTCTTACGGGTGTATAATTGTAGCTCTTTATTATTTAATAAGTTTTGCTATTAAAAAATCGGGATTTTTTTCTAAACAAGCTATACTTGTTATGATTGGACCAGCAATTACATTAATTATTAATGTCTTAGGTACTTTAAAGTTTGTAGATACATCACAATTTGATTTATGTAGTTCATTTTCTTTTACAATATTTTCTTTATGGATAGCTATTACTAAGTATGATTTTTTAAACATAATTCCAATAGCTTTGCAACAAGTTGTTAATCATATATCAGAGGGGATTTTAGTATTAAACAAAGATTATTTATTAATAGATTTCAATACAACAGCTCAAAATATTTTTTCGGAAATTATTAATTTAAATAAAAAAGATAACATTTTTAAGGTATTAAAGGAAATTAATTTATTAGAAGAAAATTTCAGAGTCATTTTAAAACAAGTTGAAAAAGAAAATAAGACTGTTTCAATAGAAAAAGAAATAAGAGTAAATGATTTTGATAAGTACTTTAGCATTGACCTAACTCCAATGTATTCGAGGAAAAAGTACATTGGTACAATTATACTATTTAAAGATATTACAGAACATAAACAAAATATAGTTATACTTGAATCAAAAAACAGGGAATTGGATTATGCAAATGCAGAGCTTCAAGCTCAAAATCAAAAGATCCAGGAGCTAAATATTAAATTGAAAGTTTTATCAGAAATAGATGTACTAACAGGTGTGTATAACAGAAGGGCCTTTGATGAATACTATAAAAATGAAATAATAAGAGCATTAAATAAGATTGATAATAATCAAGAAGAGAATACTAAATTGAACTTTAGTATTGCTATTCTTGATATAGATAATTTTAAAAAGGTAAATGATAAATATGGTCATATAGCAGGAGATAATGTATTAAAACAATTTGCACAAATAATTAAAACTATAACACCCTCAAGCGATATGGTATGTAGGTATGGAGGGGAAGAATTTGTAATAATATTTAAGAAGACATCAAGAGGGAAAGCAATAAGAACTGTAGAGAAAATAAGAGTAGAAGTAGAAAAATATCAATTTATACTTAATGAAGAAATCAAAGATGCGCATATAACAGTAAGTATTGGATTTGCATCATTTGATGAGATGCATGAAAAAGAAAAAAATAACGTTTTGATGATTGCAGATAAAAGGCTTTATAAGGCGAAGAATACGAATAAGAATAAAATTATATATGAATAAAAAATATATGATATACTTAATTCGTTAAAATATAAATATAAGGTGGAAAGAACATGAAAATAACAAGTATAAATAAGTATTTAAATTTAATTTTAATAACAATATTAATGAGTTCGCTTATATTAGTTGGATGTGGGAATACTAAAATTAGTGATAAAAAAGTAGCTGATGCACCTGTTGCAAAGAGTGAAAGTAGTGATACAAATACAACAAAGGAGAATAAAGATTTACCAGTAGCTACTATAACAGTAGATGGATATGGAATCATTAAAGCAGAATTATATCCAGAAATTGCTCCTAATACAGTTAATAATTTTATTGATTTATCTAGTAAAGGTTTTTATGATAACCTAAAATTTCATAGAATAATTAAAGATTTCATGATTCAAGGAGGAGATCCTAAAGGTGATGGAACAGGTGGACCAGGATATTCAATTGAAGGTGAATTTACATCAAATGGTTTTGCAAATAGTTTAAAACATACAAAAGGCGTGCTTTCTATGGCAAGATCACAAAATCCTAATAGTGCTGGAAGCCAATTTTTTATAATGACAAAAGAAGCACCACATCTTGATGGTGAATATGCAGCCTTTGGTAAAGTGATTTCAGGATTGGATGTTTTAGATAAGATAGAGAGTGTAAAAACTGGATCAAATGATAAACCTAAGGAAGATGTAATTATAAAATCAATTACTGTAGATACAAAAGGGATAAAGTATAAAGAACCAAATAAAAAATAATTTAATGTAAGTTACAATTAGTTAATCTGTGTGATATAATTAGTCTGAAATAAAAGTGAATTATTAAATTAGATTAAAAGAATATAGATTGTTAGGTGAGGCTCCTATAAAGAAATATGCTGCTACCCAGAAAAATCCAGAGATTCCAATGGGTTAACAAAAATCATCGCAAAGGTGTTTTTTAATGTAGCTGATAGAAATATCTACGCTTTATAGTGCTAAAGCTCTACGAGTAAAATAAAGTTATTATGGACTTTTTGCGTAGAGCAGAGAGTCTTTTTTTTTATTATAAAGGTGGTGGTATTAATGGACTCGTATCAGAGTAAGAAATCTGAAGATAAAACTGAATATAGTGATGAAGGGGAGACGGGAATTATTTATACCACGTATAATAAGAAAAGTATTTACCACAATTTTTAAGTATATTATGGTGAAAGTTAGTTATACTATATATAATCAAGTCTTCTCTCTAAAAAGGAGGAAGCATTTATGAATATAAATATGAACAAAGAGGAACTAAGAAAATTTTTGCTGCATGCACCACAAGAAAGTGTTATTAAACATATGGACACTATCCATCCTGTGGATGTTCTTGATATATTACGAGAAAATCCAGAAGATAGTTTAGATATATTAAATAGATTATCGGAAAAAACAATAGCAGCAATTATAGATGAAGCAGAAGATAAAGAAAAATATGAAATATTAATGAAGTTCGGTGATAATAAGCAAAAGAATATAGTAGAAGAGATGTCATCTGATGAGTTAGCTGACCTTTTAGGAATGTTAGATGAAGAAGAATCTAATAAATTATTATCAAAAATGACAGTTTCTGATGCAAGAAATGTACGTCAATTATTAAGTTATGCACCAGATACAGCAGCTGGTATTATGGCAACTGAATTTATTTCTATAAAAGAAAATATGACAGTTAAGGAAACTTTGAAATATTTGCAATCAACCAAAGATGATATTGAAAATATATATGATCTTTATGTAATTGATAATTTTGAGAGAGTGAAAGGATCAATTTCCTTAAAAGACATTGTTATTAATGATTTTGATACAAAGATAACAAGTATAATTAATACGGAAATACCACTAATTCCATTTGATATGGATCAAGAACAAGTTGGTAATAAATTTGCAAAGTATGGTTTTTTAAGTATGCCCGTAGTAGACAATTCAAATAGGTTACTTGGAATAATAACAGTAGATGATGCTATGCAAATTATAAGAGATGAAGGAGTAGAGGATATTAATCGTCTTGGTGGAGTTGCGGATGAAGAAAAGATTAATGGTTCCTTGAAGGATTCTGTAAAGTATAGATTGCCTTGGTTACTTATAAATCTAGTAACAGCTATTTTTGCATCAGCTATTGTAGGATTATTTGAAGTAACTATAGAAAAAGTTGTTTCACTAGCAACATTTATGTCTATAGTTTCAGGGATGGGTGGAAATGCAGGAACTCAAACCTTAACTATAATTGTAAGAGGGCTAGCGCTTGGAGAATTAAATAGTGAAAATGTTAAACGAATTTTATTAAAGGAATTTGGTATTGGTATTATTACAGGAGTAGCCGTTGGATCTGTAATAGCAATACTAGGATTTTTATGGGAGAGAAATGTTGCATTTGGAATAATAATTGGAGTGGCAATGATTTTAAATATGATAGTTGCAACTGTTACAGGATTTATTGTTCCAGTAGTTCTTAAAAAGTTGAAGATTGATCCAGCATTAGCATCATCAATATTTGTAACAACATTTACAGATGTTTTAGGATTTTTCTTCTTCCTAGGATTGGCTACAGTATTTATTGAATATTTGGTATAAGGTATATTCAAGCATGTTTTGCTTGCAGTAAAAGTTAAAAGAATAGACAAAAATTTAAAAAAGTAGTTGATAATCCATTTATTATTTGGTATTATTTATGAAATAATAACTTAGTGGAGGTATAATTATATGAGATTTCAACTTCTAGAACGTCAACAACTCAAAATACTCTGTGCAAAGTCTGTAAGTATGACATACGGTGGCAATTTGCACAGAGGTAAGAATATTAGTCGCCTTTTATAAAAAATAAAGGTCATAATATTACAGGCTTTGTCTCTTAAATTTAAAATATAAATTTAGGGAGCTGAGCTTTGTGAAATATGTAAAAATAGAAACAATTTTACCAGATAATTTAGTTAAAGAAATCCAAAAATATATTCAAGGCGAATATATTTATGTTCCATCTCAAGTAGAAAAAAGAAAAAAGTGGGGAGAAAATTCTGGCAGTCGAACTTATATACAAAATAGGAATGAAGATATACGAAAAAAGTATGCAAGTGGACATAAAGTTAAAAATTTAGCTGAAGAGTTTTTTCTTTCTGTAGATAGTATAAAGAAAATTATATATGCAAAATAACTTTTTTGAATATGCTCTGAGCTACCACTCATATAAGATTAATGAGTGGTAGCTTTTTTGTGTAAAGAATAATATAGAAATGTTTATTACCTTTAAGTTTGTACAGCTAAAAACTATAATTAGGTTATATTAAAATTATTTAAGGTATATAAAAGAGATTAATTTATTTAAATCAGTTTAGTCACATGGACTTGTTATTTTTTTGAGTGTGCCTTAATGAATGATACACGAGATACTCGAAGGAGGAAAATGAAATGGAATGTAAGATAAAAAATTTATCTATAAATTATGAAATAATTGGTGAAGGAAAACCAATTGTTATGGTACATGGTTATTACACAGATCACAGATTAATGATGGGATGTATGGAACCTATATTTAGAGTTAATGATGGGTATAGAAGAATATATATTGACTTGCCAGGTATGGGGAAATCAGAGAGTGCAGATTGGATTAATAATTCTGATATTATGCTTGATATTGTAATTGATTTTATTGAAAAAGTTATTCCAAATGAAAATTTTTTACTAGCAGGGGAATCTTATGGAGGTTATTTAACAAGAGGCCTAGTATATAAGATGCAAGATAGGATTGATGGAGTTGCATTAATTTGCCCACTCATAATACCAGAGTACAGTAAACGAAATGTTCCTGAGCATGTTGTTTTAGTAAAAGATGATATATTGTTAGCAAAATTGACTTCAGAAGAGGCGGAAGATTTTAATTCTTCTGTAGTAGTTCAAAGTGAAAAAATCTATGAAAGATACCAAAATGAAGTAATGTCTGGTGTTAATATGGCCAATAGTGATTTTTTACAAAGTCTTATGAAAAATGGCTATGGATTCTCATTTGACGTAGATAAGATAAATAAGAAATTTGATAAACCTGCTCTTATGCTGTTAGGAAAACAAGACGATTCTATGGGGTATAAGGATGCGTGGAATGTATTAGAAAACTTTCCGAGAGCAACTTTCGCTATATTAGATAAAGCTGGCCATAATCTACAAATTGAACAAGAAGAATTATTTAATTCATTAATTAATGAATGGCTTGATAGGGTTAAGGAATCATAATTATATAAATAATAACAATTAAGTATGAATTAGTGAGGTATACTTAAATGTATGGAGATATAAGAATAGAAACAGAGCATTTAATAATTAGAAATTTTATTAAATCAGATATTTCTCAATTGTATAGAATGGTAAATAATGAAGCAATAATGAAATATGTTCCCTTTGCTAAAGAAAGAAAACTTGAAGAATGTAAAGAATTAATGAAAAGAATATTAGATAGATATAAAGAAAGTACAACTTCAAAATTTAAAGGATTTCTATTATTAGTAGTTTCAAAAGATAACAATGAATGTGTAGGTTTTGTTGGATTATTTCCTCTTACTTATGATGTTAGTGAAAATGAATTGTTTTATGGTTTGTTTGAGGAATACTATGGAAAAGGATATGCAACTGAGATTGGAAAAGCTGTTATTGAGTATGGTTTTAAGAATATTAACATGAACAAAATAGTAGCAACTGTTAATAAAGATAATGAAGTGTCAAAAAGAGTTTTGGACAAGATGGGAATGTGCTTTGAATATGAAATAGAGGATGAAGCAGCAAAAGATAGTTCTTATGATGGTGAGTTGATGTATTCAATAAAAAGAAAGTATTAATATAAAGATATTTAAAGCAAAATATACACATTAAAAAGAGTAGTTATGCACTCACGAAAAGAGCAGCTATGCTGCAATATGGAACTTTCCTACAATACGGGACTTTTCTGCACATAAGAACATCTCATCACATTTTAGACTTGTTATTTTCTTTCATAGGACTAAATAAAATTAAATATGTTAGAATAAATATAAGAATAAATAGTATGGCACAATTTAGATGTTCTAAACAAGATATTTTATTAAGCTTTGTGCCTTAAGAAAAACAAAAGGAATGATAGCTAATATGAAAATTGGTAAATTTGTTGAACATAATAGTTTAACCATAGATACAGTGCGTCATTACATGGATATGAACTTAATAATACCAGAAAAACAAGGTGGACAATATAACTTTGACGAGAGATGCCAAATGGATTTAGATGATATATTATCTCTTAAAGGAATGGGTTTTTTATTAAGTGAAATCAAATCAATTCTTATGTTTAAAAGGTTAGCTCAGCTTACTCAATATCAAGAAAATGAGTGTTTTAAATCACTGTTTGTAAATAAAAATAATCAATTAGAAAACCAGCTTAAAGAGCTTAGTGAAATGAAGAAAAGACTCGAAAATAAATTAACTGATATTTCAGAGATTAAAAGTAATAATAAATCTATTATAGGGATGGATATCAAAGCATTAAATCTTTTAAGCTGCTTAAAATGTAGAAACAATTTAGAACTTGCCGAAGGAAATATAGTGAACAATCAAATTATAAATGGAAAATTGGTATGTAGTTGTGGTGAAGAATATTTAATTGAAGATGGAATATTAAAAGTTACAAATTCAAAAACAAACAATATTAATTTTGATTATAATGATATTACTGATTATATAAGTGATACTAACATAGATTATTTGGATAATGTGTATAAAGGAATAGATTGGATATATAAGAAAACAGATTTTATGAATTTTAAAAATAAGGTAATCCTTGAATTAGGTTCAGGCATGGGATTTTTTTTAAGAAATATATATAAAGATTTACCAGATGACACAATATATATAGCTGTAGATCATGATATAAATACGCTTATATTCCTAAAGAATATATTAGAGACTGTGAATTGCAAGAAAAACATGTTGTTTATTTGTTCAGATTTTCAGCAGATTCCATTAAGAGATAAATGTGTAGATATACTTCTAGATATTTCAGGAACAAGCAATTACAGTTTTGATAATGATGAGTTTTTATTAAATTTAGTTGATAATTATGTAAAGGATAATGCAAATATAATTGGTACCTACATTTTGTTTAAAAATTTTAATTTAAATAGCTTAATTGAAGATAGATACAGAAAAAATTTCATGTTAAATAATGTTAAAGAACATATTTTAAAGCTTAAGTACAATATAATTGATGATAATATATCAAATTACATGGAAAAGGGCGGAAAGTATGAGAGTTACTTTAAAGATGGTGAAAAAGTATATTCATATTTAATACTTGGACAAAGGTAGGGTTAACCCTACCTTTTAATTGTTTTATTACAAAAAAATTTTTATTTAAATATTGATGCGGTCATAAGCCTACGATTTACACTGAGATTAGGGGATTAAAAAAATAAAATTAACCCTTAAGGAAGGTGCGTTTAAAATGTTATTATCAATCGTAGTATTAAAAGATTCTTTAAAGAATAAAGAGTTATCAAACACAATTTTGCTTTCAATAGCAAGCTCTATATCTCTATTCGGAACATCTATATACAATTTTACCATTGGGTTATATGTCTTAAAACTTACTGGTTCAGGCTTAAGTTTTGCTACAACTTTGGTACTAAGTATTTTATCAACAATATTAATAAATCCATTTGCAGGTGTACTTGCTGACAGACTTGATAAAAAGATTCTTGCCGTAATTACAGATTTATTAAATGGTCTTTTACTTATAGGTCTATATACATTAACTAAAGGGCAGCCTTTAAATCTATTAATGATATATGTAAGTACTTTTTTCTTAAACGTATTTACTACTGTTTATGGAATAAGTATTGAAGCAGCAAAGACAAATCTAGTATCGGAAAAAAGGCTTATTTCAATGAATTCTATAAATAAGGTTATTGAATCTACCTCATCAATATTAGGTCCAGTTATTGGAGGAATAGTTTTTGCATTCTTAGATATAAGAATTTTCATTATAATTAATGGTGTTTCCTTTTGTATATCAGCATTACTTCAACTATTTATAGATTTTAAGTTTAATTATAATGATGATGGTAAGGAAAAAGAAAAAATAAATTTTGTTACTGATATAATTGAGGGGATTAAATATTTAGGAGCTAAGAAAAGTATCCTAAGTATGTTTACAGTTTATATGTCATTAAACTTCTTTATTGGTCTTTCAATAACAGTTCCAATGCCATATATAATAAATAATGTTTTAAAATTAAATGCTAAATTTTTTGGAATAATAGAGGGAGCTTTTCCTATAGGAATGATTTTGGGAGCTCTTATGATTAAAAGAATTATGAGTAAACATTCTTGTGATAAAATTGTAAGGTCATCCAGTATTTTAGTATCAGTTTGCATGATAGCAATAGGTGTTTCTGTTATATTACACAATGAAGTGTATAATGAGATCTTTTATTTAATATATTTCATTCTAATCATGATATTAACAGGGGCAGCTATATCATCGATAGATATACAGATTTTCTATATTCTACAACAATCTATTCCAGAGGAATTTAGAGGAAGAGTACTTAGCATAGGAATAAGTATAGCGAAAATTGTACTACCTGTTGCATTGATTATTGCAGGAGCTTTGATAAACCTTATACCAACATATATTTTGCCCATGGTTGGTGGTGCAGGGCTTTGTATTTTTAGTATGAAAAAGCCTATGTTAGTAGCAGAAACTTAATCTAAAGAAAAGAAAATTAAATAAGAAAAATTTGACAACAGAACAAATGTTTGCTATATTTTTTATAGATTATTTTAAGAGATGGGGCGATATAAATGAATATAGAAGCAAAATATGAAAAGATTGTAGAAGTTGTTAAAGATAAATTAACTTGTTCAGCTCATAATTTAGATCATGTATTTAGAGTTTATAATCTTTGCTTGGTACTTGCAAAATATGAGAAGGATGTTGATTTAGAAGTGCTAATTCCAGCAGCATTACTGCATGATATTGCTAGGGTAGAAGAGAGTCAAGATAAGACAGGGAAAATTGATCATGCTATTTTAGGTGGAAATATTGCAGAAGATATATTAAGAAAGTTAGAATATCAAGAAGAAACAATTGAAAAGATAAAGCAATGTATTATCACTCATAGATTTAGAACTGGAAATGAGCCTAAATCAATAGAAGCAAAGATACTTTTTGATTCAGATAAACTTGATGTAATTGGTGCAACTGGAATTGCTCGTACATTCATGCTAGCAGGGCAATTTGGACAACGACTAACTATAGATGAACCACTTAATGAATATATAAATGGTAATACAGTTCAAAATGGAAGAATAAAAGATGTTTCAAAGCATACACCTTTTATTGAATATGAATTAAAGTTTAAAAAGATTCCTAAAAAGTTATATACAGAAAAAGCAAAAGAAATTGGTGAAGAAAGACTTAAGTTTATGGAAGAATACTTTAATAGATTAAAGTCAGAGATGCAAGGTGGTGACTGTTATTTATAGTGTAAAGATTACTGTTATCAAAAAATCATTTGACGAAGATTTGGCTAAGATGTATTTAACTGATGGTATAGAGGCGGGGGCTTGTCCTATATTTGAAGTTGGGAATCAATACATAATTGGTGATGAATTTGAAGCACCATCAGGATTTTGCACATGGGCATGGCAAGATATATTCTATGTTGTGCATACTTTACGTAATGGAGGTTCATTTGATCCGTGGATTAATCGAAAAGGTGCACAGGTTGTTTGCTGTTCAGATGCTGTTCGTCCAATTTGTTTTCTGATTGAGCGAATTGAAAAATCAGAGTAATAATTGAAAACTAAAAATGGAATAGATGTTCAATGTATATTCATATAAAAAGTTACACTTATAATTTGTATTACATTCAACACTTACTATACTTAGGAGCATATCCAATTTAGGTGGGTATGCGCATAAGTATGAGTTCCACTGTTGGTATCTATACTTTTTTATAAGCACCATCATAATAATTAATTTTTCCATTTATTTTATCAAGATTTTTATTCAATTCTTCAATTTGTTCTATAACTTCTTCACGATGGTTTATAAATATTTGTCTACGTACATCAATAGTATCATCACCTTTAAGGCATAATTCAATATATTCTTTAATTTTCTTTATAGGCATACCTGTATTTTTCAAACAACAAATAAGTTCAAGCCATTCTAAATCTTTAGTTTTAAAATCTCTATTTCCAGAATCACTACGATCTACAAAAGGTAACAAACCTTCCTTTTCATAATATCTAAGAGTATGTG
>Ga0302173_10000459_pt1 | contig 22092 bp, 15 predicted proteins | sample I_Fen_N3_1_FD_198785 | JGI IMG/M metagenome (GOLD analysis project Ga0302173, IMG submission 198785) | Peat permafrost microbial communities from Stordalen Mire near Abisko, Sweden - I_Fen_N3_1 | ecosystem: Environmental > Terrestrial > Soil > Wetlands > Permafrost | place: Sweden: Abisko... | reverse complement strand
TTGAAGCTACTATATTTCTTTATGATGCAAAGGCAAGAGAAAAGGGACTTGAACTGAATATGCTTATAAGTTCAGCTATTCCTAATTTTGTTGTAGGTGATCCAACTAAGTTAAGGCAAGTTATAAGTAATTTAGTGAGCAATGCAATAAAGTTTACTGATAAGGGAGAAGTATTTATAGAAGTTTCATTACTGGTATTTCTGATAAACAAGGAATTGAGAAGTCTTTAAATTTGGGTGCATATGATTATTTCTCAAAACCTTTGAGCGAAGAAGCAATGAAAATATCGTTACCTTTAAAGGTAAAGAATGCAATTGATCTTATGAAGCGAAAAGAAGAAATAATATATTTAAGCTATCATGATAAGTTAACAGGTTTATATAATAGGAGCTATTCTGAGGAAGAAATGAAAAGATTAGATACAGAAAGAAATCTTCCAATGTCTTTTATTATGGGAGACGTAAATGGATTAAAACTTACAAATGACGCATTTGGGCATTATGCAGGTGATAAATTGCTAAAAAAAATAGCAGAGATAATAAAAAATGAATGTAGAAAAGATGAAATAGTTGCGCGAATTGGTGGCGATGAGTTTCTTGTTGTGTTACCCAAAACAAATGTTACAGAAATTGAAAATATTTTGAATAGAATTAAGTATGCATGCGATAACGAAAAAGAAGATCCAATAAAGCCTAGTATATCATTTGGTTATTCTGTTAAAGAACACATAGATCAAGATATAATGACGGTTTATAAAGCGGCTGAAGATAAAATGTATAATAATAAATTAAAGGAAAGCAAAAGTATTAGACGTTCAATAGTATCAAGTCTTATGAATATTTTAAATGAGCGTTCAAATACGACAGAAGTGCATCAGAACAGATTAAAAGAAATGTGTGAAGAAATAGGAAAGGAACTTAATTTTGCTATTGATCAGATTGAAAATTTAAAACTTCTTTTATCACTTCGTGATATTGGAATTACTGCTATTACTGATTATAGATCTGACGAAAATATAAATATTACGTTGGAGGAAGAGAATTTAATAAAAACGCATTGTGAAATAGGTTATAGAATAGCTAATTCGTTATCTGATATTTCAATTATTGCACAGGATATTTTAAGTCACCATGAAAAATGGGATGGAAGTGGATATCCACAAGGTTTAAGTGGAGAGGATATACCGTTAAATTCACGTATCATTTCAGTTTTAGATGCCTATGAGTTAATGATTAATAGAGACGAACCTCTTTCGAAAAATGAGGCACTAGAATTTATTGAAAATAACTCTGGAATTCATTTTGATCCTAAAATTGTTTCGGTTTTCCTAAAGTTAGGCACAATCGAATAAATAACAAGTTAATTTATAAATCTATATTTTACAGTATATAATATAGTATAATAGGTGGTAAGATAAGTATAGTTTGAGTTGTTAAAAGGAAGGTGACAATATGAATAGCAAGTCGATTTATGAAAAAGTTAAGGATTTAATACCGAAAGGTAAGGTTGATGCTTTATATTTATTTGGATCTTATGGTAATGGGACTTTTACAGAAGATAGTGATATTGATCTTGCTATTTTTAGTGATGATTTAAGTTATATAGAATTAGTAGATTTGGAAGATAAAATAAGCGAAAGACTTAAGAAAGAGGTAGATCTTGTATTACCAGAAAAAAATGATGTTTTATTATTAAGAGAAATACTTCAAGGTAAATCTTTAATGGAGACATCGGAAGCTTTTGACATATGGTTTGAAAAATTTAATGAATGGTTAGCTTCTGAATGGTGGTTTATAGAGATGTGCATTAATGAAAGGTGTGGTTTAAATGAATAGACTTAATGGTGAAAGATTAAAATATATAAGTAATAGTATGCAAGATGTAATAAGAGATTTAGATGAAATAATATCACTTTATGATAGTCAACCTATTGCTATATCTTAACAACGTGAAATATGTTAGGTTGTTTTTAAATAGTAATAGTATATGTAGTTTATAAATCTGTACTTAAATGGATAGTATATAGTATAATAAAGTAAATTAACGTATATAAATAAAACTTATTGGTAGGGGGATTAGTCTCACTACTAAATTTTTGTAATAAACTTAGGAGGTTTTTAATGAAAAAATTATTAATTTTAGACTCAAATTCACTTATGAATAGGGCTTTTTATGCATTGCCTCCGATGAATAATAGTGATGGAATAAATACTAATGCCATTTATGGTTTCATAAATATGTTATTTAAGATGAAGGAAGAAATTGTTCCAGATAGTATAATTGCTACCTTTGATTTAAAAGCACCAACTTTTAGGCATAAGGAATATGCGGAATACAAGGCAGGCAGAAATAAGATGCCACCAGAACTGGCAGAACAATTTCCAATCATTAAAGAATTATTAAAGTTTATGGGGATAAAGATTTTTGAAATAGAAGGCTTTGAGGCTGATGACTTAATTGGAACAGTCTCTAAATTTGCTGAAAACAATGATACAGAAGTATTTATAGTCACAGGAGACAAAGATGCACTTCAATTAGCTTCTGATAGTACTAAAATTATAATTACTAAAAAGGGTGTTAGTGAAACGGCAGTATATGATAGGAAAGCCTTTGTTGATGAATTTGAAGTGACACCAAATCAATTTATAGATGTTAAGGGGCTTATGGGAGATAAGTCTGATAACATTCCAGGGGTTCCAGGGGTGGGTGAAAAAACTGCCTTTAAGCTTATAAAAGAATATGGTTCAATTGAAGAAGTGCTAAAGAATATTGATAATATTCCAGGGAACAAGCTTAAGGAAAATTTAACAAACAATGTAGAACAAGCGATATTCTCTAAAAAACTTGCTACTATTATGAGAGAAGTTCCAATTGAATTAACATTAGAAGATATTAATTGTAGTGATAAAGAAAATATAGCAGAAATTAAAAAAATGCTTATTAAACTTGAAATGAAAACAACTTTAACTAAATTTAAGGATGATACAGTTAAAGAAGAATCTAAAGTTGAAATTAAGAATATAAATACTATTGAAGATATGAAAAAGTTATTCTCAAAGAAAAAAGATAGAATATATATAGATTATACATTAACTGATGCATCTAGGTATTCAAAATTAGAACTAGAATACTTAATTTTGGGTGAAGAGAATATTGGTAATTGTATAAGTTTTAAAGATATATTTTCTGAAAACAAAGAAGAAGCTATAGAAGTATTGAAAACTTTAATGGAGAATGAAAGTATTAAGAAGGTAATTCATGATGGGAAAAACTTTGTTACTTTTTTAAATAAATATAAAATTGAAATTAAAGGCTTTGAATTTGATACAGCGATTGCAGCTTATTTAATTGATTCTTCAAAAAGTAAATATGAAATATTAGAGCTAGTTAATCAGTATGCTGACGAAAATCCAAGTGAAGAAGGAAATAATCTTAAAATAATTCTCTCAAGCTATTTACCAAGGATTTATGAAAAATTAAAAGAAAGATTACATAAAGAAAACATGGATAAACTTTATTATGAAGTTGAGCATCCATTAATATATGTACTTTCATCTATGGAGAGTATTGGTTTTAACATAAATGAAACCATGTTAGATGAACTTAAAATAAAGTTCAAAAAGGAAATTGAAGAAACTCAAGCCGCAATATATAAATTATCAGAAGAAGAATTTAATATAAGTTCACCTAAGCAATTAGGTAAGATATTATTTGATAAATTAGATTTACCGGCTATGAAGAAGACCAAAACAGGATATTCGACTAATCAAGAAGTTTTAGAAAAATTAATGGATAAGCATGAAATAATTCCTAAGATAATGTACTATAGACAAATTACAAAGATTAATTCTACATATATAGAAGGGTTAAAAAATGTAATTGATGCAGATGGACATATTCATTCGAATTTTAATCAAACGGTTACTACAACAGGAAGATTATCAAGTACAGAACCAAATCTTCAAAATATCCCTATTAGACATGAATTAGGTAGGGAGATAAGAAAAGTATTTATTCCTATGGAAGAAAGTGATATACTTGTTTCTTGCGATTATTCTCAAATAGAATTAAGGGTTTTAGCTCATATTGCAGATGATGAAAATATGATAGATGCATTTAAGCATCATAGCGATATTCATACAAAAACAGCTTCAGAAGTTTTTAAAGTGCCATTAGATGAAGTGACATCTCTTATGAGAAGTAGAGCAAAGGCAGTAAATTTTGGAATTGTATATGGAATAGGTGCATTTAGTTTAGCACAAGATTTAAAGATTACAAAAAAAGAAGCAGAAGAATATATGGCTATTTATTTTGAAAGATACCCTAAGATTAAAAAATATTTAGAAAATATAGTTAAGGATGCAGAAGAAACTGGCTATGTATTAACAATTTTAAATAGAAGAAGATTTATACCAGAAATAAAAGCTTCTAATAAAATAGTAAAAGCTTTAGGTGATAGATTAGCCATGAATGCTCCAATTCAAGGTAGTGCAGCAGATATAATAAAGCTTGCTATGGTTAATGTTTATAATAAATTAAATGAAAAGAAATTAAAAAGTGAATTAATCCTTCAAGTTCATGATGAACTTATATTAAATGTAAAGAAAGAAGAATTTGAAGAAGTTAAAAAATTAGTAGAAGTTGAAATGGAAAATGCCATTAAGCTAAAAGTTGCACTAGATGTAGATGTGAATTTTGGAAACACATGGTACGAAGCTAAATAATAATCAATTCACAGTTAACAGTTCACAATTCACAATTAAGGATGAAGTTCTTATAGAAATTACTAATTCATAATTGTGCATTGTGCATTGTGCATTGAAAAAGGTGGTTTGTATAAGAAATGATTAAAATAGGTTTAACAGGAGGGATTGGTACAGGGAAAACTACTGTATCTAACATCCTACAAGATGAAAAAATTAAAGTTATTGATGCGGATAATATAGCTAAAGAAGTTCTTGAAAAGAATCCTCAAATTCTAGAAATGGTTCGTACACAATTTGGAGCTGGTTTCTTTGATTGGAGAGGTGAATTTAGGAGAAAGGAATTTGGTAATCATATCTTTAGATTTCCAAAGCAAAGAGTAAAATATGAGAGTATTATTATGCCTTATATTAAACAAGCTATAGAAGAAAATATAAAATTATATGAAAATAAAGGTGAAAAAATATTAATAATAGATGCTCCAACTCTTATTGAAAATAATATGCAGGATGAAATGGATTATGTTATTCTTGTATACGCTGATAATTCAGTTCAAATTCAAAGGATTATGAATAGAGATAAGTTAACTAAGGTTGAAGCAATTAGTAGAATGAATTCACAAATGTCTATGGAAGAAAAGAAGGAGTATGCAAATATTATTATTGATAATAATACTGATTTAATTGATACTCAAAAGCAAGTGTATGATTTAATCGATTTTATTAAACTAATATGCTAAGCGTATTCAAAAAAATAATAATTCAGCATTCTAGTTTAGGCATATTAAAATAAATAACAAGTCAGTATTCTAGTCTATTTTTTTAATATGCCTTATTTTCGTTAATATGCTAAGTTAAGGAGAAAATAATGAAATTTATAAAAAAAATCTTTTTTAAACTAATAATCTTAGTATCAGTCATAATAGTAATCGCAGTATGTTCTAGATATGTTATAAAAGAGAAATTTTTTCCTTATAAGTATCAAGAATATGTAGATAAATATGGAGCTCAATATAATTTGGATCCATTATTTGTATTAGCAGTAATAAAAACTGAAAGTAAATTTGATGAAGATGCCAAGTCTCATAAAAATGCAGTTGGACTTATGCAAATAACTGTTGCTACAGGTGAGTGGGCAGCTAAAGAAATGGGATATAGCACGTTTTCTAAAGAAGATTTATATGATGAAGAATATAATATTAGAATGGGATGTTGGTATCTTAGGCGATTAAATGATACTTTTGATGGTGATTTGGACTTAACAGTTGCAGCATATAATGCAGGGCCAACTAATGTACAATCATGGCTGAAGAATGAAAAGTATTCATCAAATGGAAAAAGCATAGATTATATACCTTTTGGAGAAACAAAGAAATATGTTGATAAAGTGGACGCTTATTATCATGTATATGAATATCTTTATAGTGGAAAAGAAAGTTATTTTGATAAAGATAAAATAATAGAAATATTTAAAAGTCTTTTGAATATTTCTAATTAAGTTAAAAAAATTATGAAACTTACTTGAACTTTTAATAAAAATGAATTATCATTAAATTGTTGATTAATATTTGCAGGTGTGCTGGAATGGCAGACAGGCACGTTTGAGGGGCGTGTGTTTATAACGTACGGGTTCAAGTCCCGTTACCTGCACCAATTGAGTAGAGCCTAGAATCCACGTGAGTGCTGGATTCTAGGCTATTTAGCTTGTATCACGCTACTTTTAAATTATGTTATAGAGTGTTTGTAAATCTTTACCAGAGCAAGTGCAAAAATACATAATGTATTGGGTAGATAAAATGCGAACAGATTGCAGAACATCCAATTAAAAGGCAACAGAGACTCTAGATCCTTCACTATTTAGAGATCAAAGTAGTTAACTGAGGAAGAAATTAAGTTATTAAGTGAGTTAATTAGTCAAGAGTGTTAATTTTTTGTATATAATTGTGATATAATACAAAATATGAATGGATTTTGTTACCTTTTGTATTATAATATTATAAAAAAATTGGAGACTTTGATGAGTTCTTTTATTTGGGCACCTTAAGAACTCGGAGTTAGTGGTGCAACCTGCCAATGATTAATTTATTAATTATTGACAGGTTTTTTTATATTATTTATATTTGCATTAATGTAATGATTCATTATAAAAATTTTAAATTTATAGAAAATATAATTAAGTATGAGTAAAGGTAGGAGATGAAAAAAATGAGATGGCTTAATAATTTAAGAAACGATGCTAATATTCAAGTATAAGACCTATAGTTTACTTTTGTTGTTAGGTTTTTCCGCAAATTAAATTATACATTAAAAACTTAAATTTATGATTGATTAAAAATATTATATAGAAAAGATCAAAAAAATTATTACAAACTGAAGGGAGAATTTTAAATGAAATTTTTTGCTAATTTGAGTGTTAAGAAAAAGCTTATATCTGCATTTTTATTGATCTGCACTTTTATAGTTTTTGTAGGAGCAGAAGGTCAATATATTTCTTGGAGAATAAATACTAATGCTGAAGAAATGTATAGCAATTATTTAGTATCTATTAAAGACTTAAAGACAATTGAACAAAATATTCAATACACTAATGTTAAGGTGCTTAAAATAATTATGGATAAAGATAAATCTAGTATAGATAAGAGAACCAATGATATGAAAGCGGTAATGGATAGTAATAAAAAGTTGGAAAATGAATATGAACTTTTACCAACAATATCATTAGAAGAAGATAAATACTATGAATATTTTAAAAGTGCTTTAATAAAATATGAAGAACTTCAACTTAAACTAGCTGACCTTGTGAAAGCAGGAAAAGAGGATGAGGCATTCCAAATCTACCAGACAGATGGAGATAAATTAAATAATCAAGCATATGATAATTTAGAAAAGTGTATCCAAATAAATGAAAAATTTGCAGATCAAGCTAATTTAGATAATAAGGCTGAATTTATAAAAGTTAAATATCAAATAATTATTTTTACAGGCATAGCATTTTTACTTGGTATTTCTATTGCGTACATATTAAGCAGGAATATAGTAAAATCGCTAAACAGAACAAAAGAGTTAGCACAAAGACTATCAAACTTTGACTTTAGAACTCCAATTAAAATCATAAGTAATGATGAATTTGGACAAACAGGTACAGCTTTAAATATTGCACAAGAAAATGTAAAAGGATTAATAAAAGTAATTATGGAAAATTCTCAAGATATAAGTGCATCATCAGAAGAACTTTCAACAACGGTTGAAGAATTATCATCTAAGGCTGATATTATAGAACAATCAGTTATCAATATTGTGGATGGCATGCAAAACTCCAGTGCTGCAACAGAGGAAATAAGTGCATCAATTGAAGAGGTCAATTCAAATGTTAATGTCCTTTCTTCAAAAGCTATGGAAGGAAGCAATAATGCGGATCAGTCTAAAGAAAGATCCACAGAAGTTAAAAACAATAGTAAAAAAGCTATTGAGGAAACCAGAAAAATTTCTGCTGAAAAACAAGAAAGAATGGCAAAGGCTATTGAGGATGGAAAAGTAGTAGATAGTATTAAAGTTATGGCAGATACCATTGGAGGTATAGCAAAACAAACAAATTTACTTGCGTTAAATGCTTCAATAGAAGCGGCAAGAGCTGGTGAACATGGAAAAGGCTTTGCAATAGTAGCAGAAGAAGTTAGAATGCTTGCAGAGCAATCAGCAGAAGCGGCAATAAATATTCAAGATACAATCATTAAAGTTCATAATGCATTTAAAAGTAGTATTGATACTGGCAGTGATATATTAGAATTTATAAATACACAGGTACATGAACAATTTGATGATTATGGAAAAATAGGAAACAAGTATTATAATGATTCGGATTTTGTTAGCAAAATGTCTTATGAAATTGCTTCTATGTCAGAAGAAATAACAGCTACGGTAGGACAAGTAAATGAAGCTGTTCAAGAAATGGCATTGTCTTCACAAAAATCAAGTGAAGAAGCAGAAGTAATAAGAGAGAGTATGAATGAAGCTACTAAAGCTATAGAACAAGTTGCAATAACTGCACAAAGCCAAGCAGAGCTTGCTCAAAAGCTTAATGAAATAATTGATAAATTTAAAATATATTAGGCGTGTTTCAAACTGACCTTACAAAATAATATAAATTATTAAAAGCATAGAACCATTTCATCCCATAATTATTATAGTTTTAGATATGAAGGGCATGATACTGGGATGAACACGGGAAATAGGAAGCTTTTTAGAGACATTAATTAACTGTTATTTTTAAGATTAAGAAATAAGTTTATTTAAACATTATGGCTAATAGCATAATATGTGTACTTTTGTATATAGATATGATAAAATCAAAATATAAGTAAATACTGTTATATTTTGTAATATATTGTTATGAAAAGTTGGATACTATGATGAGTTCTTTTATTTGGGCACCTTAAGAATTCGGAGTTAGCGGTGCAACCTGCTAACAATTAATTTATTAATTGTTAGCAGTTTTTTTTGTTGGAAATTTAAGATAAGGTGGAGATTAAAAAATGAGATGGTTAAATAATTTAAAAGTAGGTAAAAAATTAACATTACTTATAGTGTGCTCTTTAATAGGGTTACTTGCAGTAGGTACAACGGGATATTACTTTTTATTAATGTCGAGTAAAAGTATTGATTCAATGTATAATGAAAGATTATTATCTAGTGAATGTTTGAATGAATCTAGAGTAAATGCAAGGGCTATTTCAGCAGATATTTTTAGGCTTATGCTAACAACTGATACAAATGAAAATGATAGTTTAAGTAAAGATATAGATACTCGTGCTGGAGAATTTAATAATTATATGAACCAGTATAAAAATTTAAAATTGGATTCATTTGAAACAAGCAAAATGAAAGAAATAGATGATAACTTATCTAAGTATAGAGAGGGGCGGAAAACTGTTATTAGTTTAGCAGCAGAAAATAAAAATCAAGAAGCATATGATTATTATAAAAAAAATGTTGATACATATGCACAAGCTTTTTTGAAGGGCTTAGTTGAACTTGGTGATCACAATAGACAAATTGCTGAAGCAATAAATAATACTAATAAATCAAATTTTAAAGTTGCAATAGGAATATTTGTAAGTATTGTTATGACTGCATCAATTTTGATAATTTTATTAGGAGTACTAATAACTAAACGCATTACTAAGAGATTGAATGATTTTGTAGTATTCATAGGTGCTTTAGCACAAGGAGATTTTTCCTTAAAGATAAAGCCAGAGAATCTTCAAGATAAGAGTGAATTTGGAATAGTAACCAATGCTTTGGATAAGATGACAAAGAATATTATAGAGTTAATCAAGCGATTAGGAAACACATCAGAGCAATTAGTATTATCTTCAGAAGAATTAACTGCAAGTGCTGAACAATCATCAGATGCCTCAAATCTTGTTGCTACAGCTGTAACTACTATGGCACATGGCGCAGATGAGCAACTTACATTTGCTAATAACACTACTAACGCAGTTGAAAATATATCTGAGAAAATAAATGTAGTATCCGAAAATACAAAATCAGTTTCAACATTGACAGATAATGCAGAGACTTCAGCGAATGCCGGTGAAGAAGCCGTAGAAAAGGCTATTAGTCAAATGGAAATAATAGAGAAAAGGACCAATGAAACAGCAGTCATTATTAGTGAACTTGAAGAAAAATCAGTGAAGGTTGGACAAATTATTGATACAATTGAAAGTATATCAGGACAAACCAACCTACTTGCATTAAATGCAGCTATAGAATCGGCGAGAGCAGGCGAAGCCGGAAGAGGATTTAGTGTAGTAGCAGATGAAATTAGAAAATTAGCAGAACAGTCGCAAGAAGCAACTAAAGAAATAGCTGAAATTATTAACGATGTTCAAAACAAAACGAATAGTGCAGTTTCAGTTATGAACGAAAACTCAAAAGAGGTTGATACTGGAGCAAAGGTTGTAAATGTTGCAGGTGAAAGTTTTCGTGAAATAATTCAAATGATAAGAGCAATATCTGAACAAGTTCACGAAATATCAAAATCTATTAATGAAATAAGTGTTGGAACTAAAACATCAGTTACTTCAGTAAATAATATCCAAAATATAAGCGTGAAGATAGCAGATGAAACAGAAACAATATCAGCAGCAGCAGAAGAACAGTTAGCATCTGTTGAGGAAATAGCTTCAGCTAGTAAAATTTTATCTCAGATGTCTGAAGATTTGAGAGATATAATAAATAAATTTAAAATATAACTTGAGAATAGCTTGAGTGTAATGCAAAACAATAAGAATTTTGAGTTAGTCGTTTCAACGTAAGTAAACTGAAGCAAAACATGAGTCATTAATGGGGTATACTCAATCAACAGTTTTCTCAATATTTCTATTCTAAAGTACAGATGGAAATATTGATATTGAAAATGGATTAATAATATTAGTTAGAAATGAAAAAAAGAAAGACTTGTTAAGGGGAAGTCTTTCTTTTTTATGTAGAAATAATAATTGGAACTAATAAATTTATTCTAATTAAAGGAAACTTATTGCTACACCTAAATTATAAAATATATGGGGATATTTATCAAAATAAATCATAAAACAATTATGTTTATTTACTGACAATAACAACTGTATAATATTAATTAATGACAAAGTATAATTGATTAATAAGAAGAATATATAGATACTGTGTTGCTTTTTGCAGAAATAGAAGTGAAAAAATATTAGATATAAAAAGAGGCATTTGAATAAAATTGTAGAAATATATATACATGGATATAAGGCACAATCAAAAATGTGCCTAATATGTATTCAACATAATTTATGAGAGGTGTGATTTATATGGGTTTAAATTGGGACAATGATTTATCTACAGGAATTGAGAATATTGATAATCAACACAAAGAATTATTTAATCGTATTAATCAGTTATTGCTTGCAATGAAAGACGGGACGGCTAAGGATGATGTTATAAAAACATTAGACTTCCTTGAAGAATATGTAATTAAGCATTTTACAGAAGAAGAAATGATTCAAAAGAAGAATGATTACCCTAAATATAACATACAACATGAGCAACACCAACAATTTAAAGGTGAACTTAAAAAATTAAGAGAAACTTTTGATTCAAAGGGAACATCATCATTATTGGTTTTAAATGTTCAAAAGGAAATGTCAACTTGGTGGAGAAGTCATATAACTTCGTTAGATAAAGACTTGGGTAAATTTTTAATAGAAAATAATAAATAGTATTTGGCAAAATTGATTATATATGGTCATTTGATTATAAGGAATTACCAAAAGAGATTGCAGAAGAATATGTTTGTGTAACTGAATAGATTAATAATACGTAATAGGTTAGGGAGTGGATAGGTTATGAAAGCAAACAATGAAATTATAAAAGATAATTTAAGGAAAAATTCTGAGTTTGAATTTATTGCTAGATTAGAGGAATTAACGTTATCTGATATTGACTATATTGAGGAGCTATCTATTATGGAAAACACTGGATCAAAATTAAATTATCAAATTGTAGACAATATTTATATAAAAATTGATTGTTCGTTTAACAAATATATAAGTTGAGGAATACATATGATATATACTATTAAGATTAAAATAAGTAAGGTAAAGAAAAAAGAAAAATCTGAAGAAAAAAGCAATAATTAAAGAATTTATATTATAAGTAAAGAGCTTAGTATAATGTTACTAGGTTCTTTTTGTAGCATAAAAATATAGCATATATTTATGGATGAAATTTTTGAGTCATACAAATTAGTAATACCATATTAAAAAATGGTATTGCAAGAAGACACATGTGTAGCATTATGTAATACGACACACAGTAATAATGTTAAATTTATATTAATAATTATAAAAAAAATGACTCATAGTCATTTTTATATGATATAATTTATAAATAAAAGATTTTCTTATATAGAGGGATAAAATATGAAGAATGTAATTAAAATTTTTAAAAGAGATATGAAAAATATATTTACCAATTGGGCAGCAACAATTGTATTATTAGCTTTGATTGTAATACCCTCATTATATTCTTTAATAAATATATCAGCATCTTGGGATCCGTATTCAAATACTAATGGACTAAAGGTTGCAGTTATTAATGATGATAAGGGGACAGTTTTTGAAGAGAAAGATATAAACTTAGGAAATGATCTCGTTGAAAAATTGAAAGATAATGATAAACTAGAATGGGTTTTTGTTGATAAGGAAACTGCTAAGGAAGGTTTATTATTAGAAAAGTATTACGCAACAATTGAAATTCCAGAAAGTTTCTCAGAAGATGTTACTACAATAACTAAAAAGCATACTGTGAAACCTAAGTTAATATATACAGTAAATGAAAAGAAAAATGGTATAGCGGCAAAAATAACAGATGCAGGTGTAAAATCTGTTAAAAGTCAATTGGATCAAAATATATTAAAGAGTATTTCGGGAATATTATTCAGACTAAGTGATGAAGCTGGCTTGGATATACAAGAGAATAGATCTGAGATTAGAAATATAATGGATTCGGTTTATAAATTAGATGAAAATATGCCAGAGCTTGAAGTATTGTTAGATGAAGCTATTAATGGAACAATAAGCATTTCGGATTTGTTAGAAAAGGGGAATGAGATTATACCAATAGCATCTGACACCCTTGATGCAACTAATGAATTTTTAAATAAAACTCAAAATTATTTAAATGAAACGCAGGGGAATTTAGATTATGATACTCCAAAAATAAAAGAGGAATTAATTAAGTCAGAAAACTTACTTGATACTTCTAGTGTAGCACTTAAAAATCTAGATGGGAAGATATTGCCAGAGGTAGCTAAAAAAACATTATTAACATTATCTGATTCTGCCAATGCAACAAAAGAAAGTATTGATGATGCTAGAGCAAAACTTAAAGCTATAAAGAAAGCAATGGATAAGTTTAGTGATATAGAAATTCCTGCCCCATCAATTGACCAATCACTTCAAAGTTCATCGCCACAAATAGCCAAAGTACAACAAAGTCTTGATAAGCAAAGAAAGGCATTAAAAAATGCACAAGATGCTTTGGAAGAAGAAAGTAAAACAATTTCTAAATTAATAGGTAGATTAAATACTATTGATGAGCAACTTGATATATTAACAAATAGATCGGATAAAGAAATTAAAAAATTAAATAATGGCGAAAAGTTAGATACTCAAAATCTTACAGATACAATAAAAGTATTAGATGATGCGCATACTTTAATTTCAGATATTTTAGATAAATACGATTCAGAGATTATACCAACAATTAATAGAGGGTTTGATTCAAGTAGAGAAATTTCAGATATGAGTTCAAACTTAGTAGCTCAAGGAAAAAATATTTTACCTGATGTTGAAGAATTAATAAATACTTTTCAAGGTGTATCGGGTTTATCTAATAATCAATTAAATAAATTAAAAGAAAAGTTTCCTGATATTAAAGATAATGTTCATGAACTAGCAGGAAGGCTTAAAAAGATAGATAATAAAGGTGATATTGATGAATTATTAGATATGATAACAAATAACTGGGAAGAACAAAGTGATTTTTTTGCTAGTCCAGTTGAAATTCAAGATAATAGATTATTTTCATGGCCTAATTATGGATCGGCAGTTACTCCATTTTATACAGTTTTATGTTTATGGATTGGGGGGTATATGCTCTCAATAATACTTGGAACCCATGCACATTCATTGGAGGAAGGAAAAAAGCTTACACACAATGAAATGTATTTTGGTAGAATGTTATTGTTTCTATTTATAGGTGTAGGACAAGCGATAATAGCTAGTACGGGAGCATTATTTGTATTACATGTTTATGCAGTTCATCCCATAATGTTTGTATTATATTCAATATTTGTGAGTATTGTTTTTATGATTATAATCTATACTGCAGTTAGTATTTGGGGACATACAGGAATAATTATTGGGGTAATATTATTGGTAATACAAGTAGCTGGAGCAAGTGGTAATTTTCCTATAGAGGTCAATCCATCAATTTTTCAAAAAATATTTCCAATACTTCCTTTTACTTATGCAATAAGTGGAATGAGACAAATAATGGCTGGGATAGTATATTCTATATTAATCAAAGATAGTGTTATATTATTTGTATTTATGATAATATCAATTGTTATGGGGGTTTTGCTTAAAGAAGCTACAAATAAAAAGAGAAGAAAATTTGTCCAAAAATTAAAAGATAGTGATATAATGAGCAGTTGAGGCAGGTTGACTTGTTATTTTTTAATTATGCCTGATGTGATTATATTAATTAGAATATAGATAATAGATATTTAGAGGGATAGAATTATGAAGAATGCATTTAGAATTTATAAAAGAGATATGATTAAAATATGTACTAATTGGGTAGCCGTAGTTATGATGTTGATACTTATAATTATACCATCCCTTTATTCCTTAATAAATATAGATGCCTCATGGGATCCGTATTCTAATACTAATGGAATAAAAGTTGCAGTGATAAATGAGGATAAAGGGACGATTTTTAAGGAACAGAATGTAAATTTGGGTGATGAATTAGTTAAAAAACTTAAGGATAATGATAAATTAGGATGGGTATTTATAGATGATAAGGAAGCAGCAAAGCAAGGTTTGTTATTAGAAAAATATTATGCAACAATTGAAATTCCAGAGGATTTTTCAAAAAACACTACAACAATTGTTGAGAAGAATATTGTAAAACCTAATTTAATCTATACTGTAAATGAGAAGAAAAATGCAGTAGCGCCTAAAATGACTGATTCAGGAGTGAACACTGTAAAAAATCAAGTAGATCAGAATATAATAAAAACTGTTTCAGGTGTATTGTTCAGAGTTTTCAATGAAAAAGGCATAGATATCCAAGATAATAGAGAGAAAATCAGAAAAATAGTTGATAATATCTATGAATTAGATGAAAATATGCCAGAGCTTGAAGGATTAATAGATGATGCTATTAACGGGACACAAGATCTTTCAAAAGTATTGGACAAGACTAATGATATGATTCCAACAATATCTGATACCCTTGATTCAACTGATGATTTGTTAGACAATAGCAATTCGGATTTAGATGAAACACAAAAATATTTATCAGATATATCTCCCAAAATAAAAGAAGATTTAGTTATGTCAGAAAAGATACTTGATAATTCAAGTGTAGAACTTAAAAACCTTGATGAAAAAATTTTACCTGAGATGGCTAAAAAAACTTTATCGGCAGTATCGGATTCTACTAAAGCAACACAAGAAACGATTAGCTCAACTAAATCTAAACTTAGGAGTATAAAGAAGTTTTTGAACAATATAAGTAAGATAAATGTTGATTTCCCTTCGACTAGTGAAAATAGTTCAACACCAGAGCCTATAAAAGCAGTGAAATCACAACTAAAGGAACAAGCAGCCTCATTAAAGAACATGCAAAGTAATCTAAGAGATATAAGTGATGTGATGTCTGATACTATAGATAAATTAGATACTGTTAATGAAAAACTTGGAATATTAAGTGATAGAACAGATGATGAACTTACAAAATTAAATAATGGTGAAGGTCTAGATACTCAAACACTTAAGGATACCATAAAGGTAATAGATCAAGCTCATACTTTAGTTGCAGATATGACGGATAGTTATGATTCAGAGGTTGTTACACCAGTTGAAAATTCATTTGATTCGATTAGAAGCATTTTAGATAATGGATTAATGTTAGTTAAAGAAGGAAGAGATACATTACCAGAAGTTGAAAATATATTAAGTGTTTCTAAGGATGCAACAAATTTATCTAATGATGAGCTAAACAACTTAAAAGAAAAATTTCCAGAGGCTAAAGATAAGATTCGTGAATTAGCAGATAAGCTTAAGGAATTGGATGATGATGATAGAATTGATGAATTATTAGATATGATGAATAATAGCTGGGAAAATCAAAGCGATTTCATACAAGGACCAGTTGAAATAGAAGATAATAGATTATTTTCATTTCCTAATTATGGTTCTACAGCAACACCATTTTATACAGTACTTTGTATATGGGTTGGAGGTTTGCTAGCATCTGCCTTGTTAACGCAAGGAGCACCTGAATTTGAAGATGGAACGAATATTAGACCTTATGAAATGTATTTAGGAAAATTACTATTATTTATTTCACTTGGTGTATGTCAAGCGATAGTTGCAAGTTTGGGTGCTTTGCTTATATTAAAAAGTTATGCAGTTCACCCAATAATGTTTGTTTGTTATAGTGTTTTTATTAGTATTGTATTTGCATGTATTATTTATACGGCTGCTAGTATATTGCATGATGTTGGAAAAGCAATTATTGTAGTTCTATTAGTATTACAAATGGCTGGATCAGGTGGAAATTTTCCGATCGAAGTTACACCAATATTATTTCAAAAAATATATCCATTTTTACCGTTTACATATGCGATAAATGGAATGAGACAAATTATGGCTGGAATAGTATATTCTATATTACTTAAGGACATAGAAATATTATGTGTATATATGTTTGTTTCATTAATGATTGGTATACTCCTAAAGGGAGTATTGAGTAAGCATGTATCAATGTTTGCTGAAAAATTAGGTACGAGTGGAATATTGCGACATTAAAATATTTAGGCACATGAAAGAAAATAACAAGTCCAAAATGCCATGTCTATTTTTCATTAGGCAAGAAGGTAGATTGTCCTCATAGCAAGCCTATTAGGGCGATCTGCCGACGCAGGATAATGGAAAATAAGCTAGCAGATGGACTTGTTATTTTTTTGATTGTGCCTTAAGAACAATCAAAAAATAGACCCAATATACATGGTGTTTTGGGTCTGTTTTTTTGACGCATATTATATTAAGTTATAGATAAACTAATAATAATTAAACATAGTTTCAAGTTGATACACATATAATATTATGTGAAATTAGGGATGTGAAAGGAAATAATAAGTCAAAGATGCGACAAAAAGTTCTTATATGCAGAAAAGTTCCGTATTGTAGCACAGCTACTCTTGTTATAAGTGCATAGCTGCTCTTTTCTAATGTGTATATTTTGTGTCAGAAAGGAGCTAAGGCTTGCTCATAGAAGGCTATTAGTGAGACTTGGCGATGAAGTATGACGCAAAATAGACTAGCATACTGACTTATTATTTTTTTGAATATCCCTTAGTTAAAACTTGAGGTGGTAATAAAAATGATAAGTAAATCAAGAAAGAAGAAGAGAATTAGATTTATTCCATTAATTTTATCTATAGGGATTCCGCTTTTAATTGGTGGAATTACATCAGTACTCATTCCAAATATGAATTTAATATATAGTAATTTAGTTAAACCAATTTTTTCACCTCCGCCAATAGTATTTCCGATTGCTTGGACAATACTTTATATACTCATGGGAATAGCTTCATATAAGGTTTATGTACTAAAATATGAGAATATTGATGTAAGCTCTGCATTATTTGTTTATGCTATACAATTATTACTTAATTTTTTATGGACATTTATTTTCTTTGGATTTAGACTTTATGGATTGGCATTTATAGAACTTGTCTTTTTGATTATATTTGTAATATTAACAATAATAAGATTCTATAAAAAGGCTGGAAAGAAAGAAGCTCTATTACTATTACCATATTTAATTTGGTTAATATATGCTGGAGTCTTAAATTTCTTCATTTGGATGCTAAATGAAATGTAATAGGTAAAATAGAAATACCAATAGTAAAAACTAAAGTTAGGTACGTAAATTACCGAAATAAAGGTCATGCATTTGTTAGGGTTACTGAGGATTTAGCTGTGAACTTCTGCTGAAGAAATATCACAGCTAAATCCTCTGATGTAACGCCCCCACAAAAGCATGACCTTCATTTCTGGCATATATAAAATTTAATGTATAAGTTTAATTTCAGATGTGGGTATCTGAGTTATATTTTTACTTGGTACTAAATTTAATATTTACCATACTTGAGAGCATATCCAAACAGAGAAATTGAATACATATTTGTGGAGTAGGCATTGAAAATAAGCTGTTGAAGCATCTTAATGGCAGGTTGTTCCAGTTTTGCTTGTCCTGAGCTTGCCTCAGGAACATGCAGAAATGGGTGCAACCTGCCATTTAGATGCTTCCAGCGAAATTTTCACAGTCCTATGGAACAAATATGTATTCAATTTCGGCGGGATATACACATAAGTATGATGAAATTATTTAAAGGGCATATTCAAGTATAGCTCTTAAAACACCATGTTCTACATTACTTGCAGCTATGTATTTTCCATATTGTTTCATGTCTTCTGGAGAATTCTCCATTACAAAGCTATATTCAGCTTCTTGAAGCATTTCTATATCATTATAGTAATCACCAAAAACCATGGTTTCTTCTTTTGATATATTATCAGTGTCCATTAAGTTTCGCAATGCAACACCTTTATTTGAAATGTCAATCCATATTTTACCTGAACCTACTACATTTAATTTATCTCCAAATTTAGGTTTTAATATAGTATTTAAATTTTTAGCAGAATTTTCTAAGTTACAAAGAGTAACCTTAACTATATCATCAGTGACTTTAGTTAGATCAGATACAATTTCTAAATTTGTATAATATTTTTTTACTTCAGTTAGATGTTCATCAGAACATTCTTCAATATAAGCACAATTTGCTGAGCATAAAATTAATACATTTTCAGCTATTTCTTTTGAACATTTAATTATATCAGTAACATCATTACTATCAATGATACTTTCGTATATTATTTTATTATTATCAACTACTATAGCTCCATTTTCACATATAAAAGATAAAGAACTTCCTATAGGACCGAAGTTAGTTTGTAGTGTATAGTAAGGTCTACCACTAGCAACAACTAATTTAATGTTTTTTGCTTTTATACGATCTAAAATCTCAATAAATCCTTCTGGTAAGTGCCCGTTTTCATCTAATAGTGTTCCATCCATATCTGTTGCAATTAATTTAATCATAAAAACTCCTCTCAATACTTTAAAGTTTAAAATACATACATTTTTAATAATATCACATATTAAGAGCGTAAGAAAGATTATGGAACTTTTGAAATGCAAAAAGCAAGCATATTTATATTTATTTTTTATTCTTCATATAGTAAATGTTTTCGCGGACTTCCAATAGTTTAATTACTATATTAAGTATGATAATATAATATTTGAAGATAGTATAACTAATGGGATTTAAAACATATTTTTTAATTTCATTAATTGTACTGAAAGATTTAAAAGTTAATTCAAGTTGAATTTTAGATTTAATAAATTTAATGAAAAAGGGTGATTTAATGAAATATGCATTAGATGTGCATACTCACACAATAGCTAGTGGGCATGCTTATTCTACCTTAATGGAAAATGCAAAAGCTGCTTCAGAAAAAGGAATAAAAGTACTTGGAACTACAGAACATGGTATTACGATGCCACATTCGCCACATATCTGGTATTTTAATAATTATAAGGTACTTCCAAGGGAAATGTATGGAGTTACTATGCTCTATGGTACAGAGGCTAATATAATTGATTATGATGGAAATTTAGATATGGACGATGCTACATTAGAGAAATTGGATATTGTAATTGGAAGTATACATGATGAAGTTTATAAAATTGGGAATGTTGAAGAAAATACAAGAGCTTTTATAAATGCAATAGAAAGTGGTAAAGTTAATATAATTGGACATCTAGGAAACCCAGAGGTACCAGTCGATTTTGAAAAAATAATAAAGTGTGCTATGGATAATGATGTGTTAATTGAGATTAATAATAGTTCATTTAGAACATCTAGAGTAGGAAGTTATGGTAACTGTACAGAAATAGCATTATTATGCAAAAAATACAATTCAAAATTAATAATAAATAGTGATGCACATTTTTGTACTTTAATAGGAGAGTTTACAGAAGCAATTACGATGCTTGAATCAATAGATTTTCCTGAAGAGCTTATAATAAATAAATATCCAAATGAATTGCTATTAAGATTAAAGAAAAAAGGAAAATTGCAAGATTTGAATATATAAGGCACAATTAAAAAAATAACAAGTCCATATGCCTAATGACTAATAATTCAATATGTTCGTGTTTTAAGATAGGAAATACATTTTCTATCTTTTTTTGCGAGCTTAAGAAGAAATAAAATATATAATATTTTTAATGAAATATACAAAATAATTAGGAAATATTATAAAAAACATAATAAAAAGTACAATTATTTAATAAAAGTTTAATAATTATACAGAAAAAATAAAAAATACTTGATTTAATTAAAAAATCCTTATATAATTTAAAACATAAAATAAAGACACAAATTAATATAATGTTCGGATGAAGGCAGTGGGAGAGTTATTGTTGTGATATTAAATAAAATTACAATAATGCACCGAAGAGCGAAATATTTCAGGTAAATAGGACCGTTGCTGGACGAGCCTCTGGAGAGACTCATTTTTAGTTTAATGAGCACCGAAGGAGCAAGGGAATGAACGATGAACAATGCACGATGCACAATGCACAATTCACAATTAAGGAGTAAATTTCTGCGGAATTTCAGCCTAAATTGTGAATTGTGAATTGTGAACTGTGAATTGTACATTGACTTGCTGAAACTCTCAGGTAAAAGGACAGGGGAAAAGACATATCAGTTAACATATAGCAATTAATGACCTTTATAGGTACCATGTGGGCAAATTAACACTTAGGGAGAAATTTCAAAAGGAATTTCTAAAAATACAATAAGAAATCAAGAGTGATTTTAACCTTAATTGTCAATTATTAATTGTAAATTGTAAATTGAATAGTTCTTATTCTCCTCCATAATATGAATTAGGGGGATTTTTTTATGTTATTATCAAAATTATTATTATAAACATCATAAATTAAGGCACATGAAAGAAAATAATAGGTGCAAAATATATGTCGCATCTTTGACTTGTTATTTTCTTTAATATGCCCAATTGAAATAGAAACTTAGAGTTCAATGACTCAATCATAACTCTAGAAAATTATGATTGCAGTAACACAGATTTAATAACAGTAACATTTAGAAAGGCGGAATATATATGTCAGAAAATCAAAATTTATCACGAGGACTAAAAAATCGTCATGTTCAATTGCTTGCAATTGGAGGCGCAATTGGTACTGGATTATTCCTTGGTTCAGGTAGGTCAATTCACTTGGCTGGTCCATCTATTTTATTTGCTTATATGATAACAGGGGCAATTTGTTTTTTTATTATGCGTGCTCTTGGGGAATTATTACTTTCTAATTTAAACTACCATTCCTTTGTAGACTTTGTATATGATTATCTAGGAGATAGAGCAGCATTTATTACTGGATGGACCTACTGGTTCTGTTGGATTTCACTTGC
>Ga0302173_10000458_pt1 | contig 22159 bp, 19 predicted proteins | sample I_Fen_N3_1_FD_198785 | JGI IMG/M metagenome (GOLD analysis project Ga0302173, IMG submission 198785) | Peat permafrost microbial communities from Stordalen Mire near Abisko, Sweden - I_Fen_N3_1 | ecosystem: Environmental > Terrestrial > Soil > Wetlands > Permafrost | place: Sweden: Abisko... | reverse complement strand
AACTTTCTAATATTTCAGTCCATGCTCTACCAACATCATCAAGAGTTAATGTTGAATTAGGATTTATTTCATAATTACTATTAACATTATTCTTAACTGTAGTTTTTTTATTTTGGCTTATATCACTAATATTACCAGTCATATTAGTATGTGTAGACTTTACGGTTTCATCCGTCATTTCGCCTTGAACTATTTGTATTTTTCCACTTTTTAATGATTCTTCAAGCTTATTAATTCTTGATAATATAACTTCATTTGAAGTATCATATTCAATTTTGCACATTTTTATAATAGCAAGTTCTAAATATAATCTACTTTGCTTACTTGCCTTTGAATTCATCTCAGCATCTTGAAGTATTCTAATAGCCCTCATTATTTCTTCTACTCTGACTTTTCGTCCTTGTTCCTTAACCATAGAAATATTCTCAAGGGACATATCTAAAACTTCTTCTGGATTGTTTGTAACCTTTACCATGAGTAAGTTTCTAAAATGGGCAGTTAAGTCCTTAATAAATAATTGCATATCCTTACCTGCATGAACAAGTTTATCAATTATAATCATTGCTTTTTCAACACTTCTATCTATAATTGCATAAGTTATATCAAATAAATATTCGTTAGTCACAAGTCCCAATATACTTACTAAATCATCATAATTTATTTTAGTCTCTCCCATGGCAATTGCTTGATCTAAAATACTGACAGCATCTCTAAGAGCACCATCACATACTCTTGAAATTAAATCTAAACTCTTTTCCTCATAACCTATGCTTTGAGCATCTGAAATTTTTCTAAGTCTAGCTGAAATATCCCTTTGATTTATTCTCTTAAAATCAAATCTTTGACATCTAGATAAAATTGTTATTGGTAACTTTTGAGGATCTGTAGTTGCTAATATAAATACTACATTCTTGGGTGGTTCTTCTAATGTCTTTAAAAATGCATTAACTGCTCCAACTGATAGCATATGAACTTCATCCATTATATATATTTTATATTTAGCTTGTTGTGGTGGATATTTAGTATCATCTATAATATCTCTAATTTTATCGATACCATTATTTGAAGCTGCATCAAGTTCTGTTACGTCAATTGCCAGCCCTTCATCTATCTTTTTACACATTTCACATTCATTACAAGGTTCACCGCTTTTTAAATCTAGACAATTTAATGCCTTTGCCATTACTTTTGCAGTGGATGTCTTTCCTGTTCCCCTTGTTCCACAAAAAAGATAAGCATGTGCGATTCTGTCATTTATAATTTCATTTTTCAGTGTTGTTGTTATATGCTCTTGCCCAACAACATCTTCAAAAGTCCTAGGTCTCCACTCTCTATATAGTGCTTTGTAACCCACAAGCTACACCTCTCCATCTTCTTTGGCACTTTAAAGATGCCTTAAATATAAACTTATTATACACTATTGATTGTGCAATGCAAATTGTGTAATAGCTTGCTTTAGGTTATATGTTAAACATATAACTGAAAAATATCGTTTCCTTCTACATTTACTCTTTCATCTGACCCATCGAATCCATCAGTGCAACTTATATTCTTTGATCTACCTTTCCTTTCCTAGCTCAGCAAATTTTTTCTATTAAAATACTACATTTTTTTATATCAATAAATATTTCCTCTCTTTGAATCTTGTTAACTAATATTTATATGCTAAAATGAATAGAGAATATCTTAATAATCTCGTACTTTTAAATATAATTAGTAAATTGGAGGACTGTATAAATATGAGTTTATATGACGATAAATACTTATCTATTGCTAATGACATATTAGAAAATGGATACTTCGATAACAATAGAACTGGGGTTTCAACTTATAAATTGCCTCATCAAATTATGCAATTTAATTTAGAAAAGGAATTTCCTATATTAACCACTAAATTTGTAGCATTTAAAACCGCCGTTAAAGAACTTTTATGGATATTTAAAGATCAATCAAATAGTGTAAAAGATCTTCAAGCACAAAACGTAAAGATTTGGGATGAATGGATGATGGATGATGGAACCATTGGAACTTCTTATGGTTGGGTTATTAAGAAATTTAACCAAATTGATAAATTAATAGATGCTTTAAAAAATAATCCTCAAGACAGAAGAATGATGCTTAATTTATGGCAAATACCATATTTAGATGGAGGTGCATTGTATCCGTGTTGTTTTCTTACAATGTGGGATGTAACAGATGGAAAACTTAATTGCATGCTTGTACAAAGAAGTGGTGACTGGCCACTTGGTGTTCCATTCAATACAAGTCAATATGCTGTACTAGTTCATTTACTAGCTCAAGTTACTGGACTTAAGCCTGGTTTGTTTACTCACGTAATAAATAATGCTCATATATATGAAAATCAAATTGAAGGCATGAAAATTCAATTAACAAGAAAAAATAATGCATATAGCGCTCCAAAACTTTGGATTAATCCTGAAATTAAAAACTTCTATGACTTTACTCCAGATGATATAAAACTTGAGGACTATGAACATCATGAAGCAATTAAAATGGAAGTATCAGTATAATAAAAATCAATATAGTTTGTTAAATAAATATAAATTTAAGGAGGCACAACATATGATATCAATAAGTGTTGCTGTTGCCAATAATAATGTTATTGGTAAAGACAATAAATTGCTATGGCATATTTCAGAAGATTTGAAGAGGTTTAAAAGAAATACTTCAAACAAAAAAATGATTATGGGTAGGAAAACTCTTGAGTCTTTACCAGGAATCTTACCTAATAGAGAACACATAGTTATAACTAGAGATAAAAACTTTAAGGTTGATTCTGAAAAAGTAACAATAGTTCATGATTTAAATTCATTACTTCAAAAATACTCAAATTGTGAAGATGAAATCTTTGTAATTGGTGGTGCTGAAATTTATAAACAACTTCTTCCTTATACACAAAAAGTTTATCTAACTAAGATAGATGCTAATTTTGAAGGAGATACATATTTTCCTGAAATTAATTATGATGAATTTAAAATAGACTATAAATCAGAACAACTTACAGATGAAAACAATGGACTTAAATACACTTTTATAGACTTAGTAAGAATATAGTTTGTATATATTTTCAAAGTATAAGGCACATGAAAAGAAATAACAAGTCCAAAATGCCATGATTATTTTTCATCAGGCAAGGAGGCTGATTGTGCTTATAGCAAGCCTATTAGTGCAATCTGCCGACGTAGGCTGATGGAAAATAGGCTAGCAGATGGACTTGTTATTTTTTTGATTGTGCCTAAGTGTAATCACAACCTTAATAAGTCACATATAACAAATTAAAAAATTATAACATTGGGGGCTTTCATATGAAATTTATAACTTTTAATTATGATCATAAAGAACAAGTCGGTATTTTAACTAGTGACGAACAAGGGGTTTATCCAATAAATACTCTTGGCTTACATTATGAAACTATGAATGAGTTAATAGAGAACATAGCGGATGAGCAAATAACAACCTTGCAATTAGCAATTGAAAAAGATAGTAACGAAGCTCTTTGCATTGATGATGTTACTAAAATGGCTCCAATCCCTAATCCTAAACAAGATATTATTTGCCTAGGAATTAATTATATGGCACATGCTGTAGAATCTGCACGATATAAAAAAGAAGCTTTTGGTGGAGATAGACCATATGCAGTTTATTTTTCAAAAAGAGTAAATTTCGCAACTGGTGATGGTGATTATATTCCTAGTTATCCAGAACTTGTTGATAGTTTAGATTATGAAGCAGAACTCGCAGTAATAATTAAAAAGGATGCTAAGAATGTAGCTAAGGAAGAGGCTTACGATTATGTCTTTGGATATACTATTATAAATGATGTTAGTGCACGAAACCTTCAAACAAGACATAAACAATGGTATTTTGGTAAAAGCTTAGATGGTTTTACACCAATGGGACCTTGCATAGTTACTAAGGATGAATTTATAAATCCACCAGTACTCCAAATATGTTCTAGAGTTAATGGCGAATTAAGGCAAAATAGTACAACTGATCTTATGATTACATCTATAGAAGATGTAATTCATGAATTATCTCAAGGAGTTACTTTAAAGGCTGGAACTATTATTGCAATGGGAACACCTGCTGGTGTAGGCATGGGCTTTGAACCCCCAAGATTTTTAAAGGCTGGAGATGTAGTTGAATGCGAAATCGAAGGTATTGGATGCCTTAAAAATACAGTTAAGTAATATAGGTGAAAATCTAAAAGCGAAAGAATATTGGTCGAGTTTCATTCTAAAAAGAAAAGAAAATGAGGGTGTTTCATAAATGAAACGCCCTCATTTTCTTATCCTATTGTATCCTATGTTAATCCTATTGAAGAATAACCTAATTTAAATTTCTTGCATAACTAAATATTAAAATAAACCATGCACCTCGCGTTGTTATTAGTTCCCTATACGTTACTTCTGCAGTTAGCTCAGACCAGATTGATCCACGGCACATGAAAGGGACCACTTATCGCTGCTTCCTTCCAGACCTGACGAGGTTCATGGGCTTCCATTGCGTGGGACCCAGTCATCAACACCACTTACAAAAGTCAGACTATAAATTACTAATACCTAAGCGAGGAATTAAATCCTGCTATAGCGGATTGCAGGTTACAGGGCACCGCTGACTCCCCATCTAGCATGGCAATGGTGGAATGATGAGGGTTTGAACCTCAAAATTTTCTTTTATAAGAAAATTTCCGCCCCCATTGGACGCCAAACCATGTTAATCATTGCTTATTTTTATCAAAATTACATAACTATATAATTATATAATTATATATAATAATCTTTACTAATATATAATTTAAAATTACTACTTTTGATACTTGTTAATGATAACATATAAGAACTTCAAATACAAGAATATTCTATTAGGTGTTTATATTAAATTTTTCCCATCATTGGTATATTCATTTGGAATTGTAAAGAAAAATTCGGTACCATTGCCAACATGACTAATAACACCATATTTAAAGTTATGCAACCTTAATACTTCACTACATATAGCCAATCCGATTCCCATTCCTCCGCTCTTTTTATTTTTATAATATCTTTGCCATATATCATCAATGTAGTTTTCTTCAATACCTATTCCATTGTCTCTTACACATATCTTAATTTCATCTTCAATCTCTATACAACTTAACTCTATTATTCCATTTTCGTTACTAAACTTTATTGCATTATCAACAAAATTATATACTACCCTATATAGATAATTTCTATCAGCTAGTATCTCTATAGCTGAGTTTGAGATTTTTAAATCCAAATGAATATTTTTATTTTGGATTTGTATTTTGAAAGCACTTTTAATATCTAAAAGAAAATCTGCAAGATTGAAGTATTCCTTTCTTAATATATCCGTGCCACCTTGAAGTTTTGATAGTTGTAATATATCCATTACCAATATATTCAATCTATCTACTTCTTGTATTATGCCTTTTAAATATTCTTTTTTATCTTCTTCTTCAAGTATGTCATCGTATATAGCTTCTGAATAATTTCTAATTACACTAAGTGGAGTTTTAAAATCATGTGATACATTTGCAATAAAATCTCTTTGCATAGCACTTTTCTTTTCTATAGCAGTAGCCATAATTTTAAGACTCTTTGATAATTCCTGGATTTCATCTTTTGTATTCACATCTACATCAATATTAAAATTTCCTTTAGTTATATCTAGAGATGCTTTTTGAAGTTTAAGAATAGGTTTCGTAATCCTTTTTCCTAGCATGGAAACAATCGGGATAGAAATTATTACAGCAATTGAAAATATAAGAGACAAAATTATATATGTAGATTTCATATATTCTACAGAAAATCTATTATTTCTAAACAAAACTATATCTCCTATGTCAGTGCTGCTTTTATAATATAAAAATTCCCCTTCCATGGAATTCTTATATTTACCTTTTTCAGATAAATTGCTTAAATTATTATTTCTCATCATAGGCATATTCATCTTCTTTGTAGTACCAATTGGACTAATCTTCCCATCTTTTAAAATGAATCCATTGGCTATCTGATATTCTGATAATATATCTGAATAATCAGTTCCAGCCGATATAGCTTCATAAATTTTATTAGATGCAGCCTTTAATTCTGAATACTGCATATTAGTATAAATAAAAGATAGAAATATACTGCTAGATAAAAAACAAACTATACTCACAAAACTTATTATACCAATGAAATATTTAATTAATCTTAAAGTCAATTTCCCCATAAATCACCACCCCTTTATCTAATAGCCTAGTATTAGTGTTAATCATATTTCTAATTCAATTCTATATATAGCATTTTATAATTTTATCTTCAATTTGTATCCTACTCCCCAAACAGTTTTTAGATGTTTATTGCAATAATCTACTTTTTCTCTTAAATTCTTTATATGAGTATCCACAGTTCTAGTGTCCCCCATAAAATCATATCCCCACACTTTACTCAAAAGTTGTTCTCTTTTAAATACTTGTTCAGGATTCTTACAAAGGAATATTAAAAGATCAAATTCTTTAGGTGTTAGTGTAATTTCCATTTCAGACTCCATTACTATTCTATTTGCCTCTGAAATATCCATGCTTTCAAAAGTAAAGCTTTCACTTTCTTCCTTTTTACACCCTCTAATTCTAAGCCCTACCCTTAAGACAAGTTCTTTCATACTTATAGGCTTAACCATATAATCAGCTGCTCCAAGTTCTAACCCAAATATCCTATCCTCTTCCTCACCTCTAGCTGTAGTAATTATCACAGGTGTATCTCCTTTATTTTTAATCTTTCTAAGTAATGACCATCCATCCCTTTCAGGCATCATAACATCTAGAATTATCAAGTTAAACTTATCGTTTTCTATAATTTGATCACCGAGTGCTCCATCATGTGCAACTACAACCTCATATCCATCATTTTTCAGGTAAAGCATCATGACTTCAGCTAATTTTTTTTCATCTTCCACTATTAGAATTTTTCCCTTCATACCATACCTCCTCATCATACTTAAACTTATATATTTATAAACATTATTTTCACTTTTCACAATTCCATCACAATTAGCTCATATTTTAATCAAATTATAAGCTTACTATAATTATATAAAGTAATTAACAGATTACAAGTTTTAAAAAAATTACTTAATAAATTATTTTTTAATTAAGGAGTGAATGTTAAATGAAAAAGAAAAATATTGTATTATCTTTAGCTATGGCATTAATGATAGGAATTGGAACAACAGCTTATGCTGCAACTTCAAATTCAACAACAGGAAAGACTTTTGAGAAAGGAAACCGTTCTGGTATGATGGGAATGGGCAAAATGCAAAATTTCAAAGGACCTCATGCTTTAAGTGATCTTTTAAAGGAAAAGGGTACAACTGATGCGGAAATCAAAGCTGCTTTAGATTCTGGTAAATCTTTATATGACCTTGCAATAGAAAAAGGGATAACTGATGATCAAATGAAGGAATATATGATTACTGAAGGCACAAAACGTATAGATGATGCTGTTACAGCTGGAAAAATGACTGCTGCTCAAGCTGAAGAAGCTAAAACTAAGCTTACAGAAGCTGCTGCCAATTGTAACTTCAAAGATCAAGGTAACGGAATGATGAAGGGTTCTATGGGCATGGGCGGAGGACATAATGTCTTATCTAATCTTTTAAAGGAAAAAGGTGCTACTGATGACGAAATCAAAGCTGCTTTAGCTTCTGGCAAATCTTTATATGATTTTGCAATAGAAAAAGGTATAACTGATACTCAAATGAAAGAATACATGATTACTGAAGGTACAAAGCGCATAGATGAAGCTGTTACAGCTGGAAAAATGACTGCTGCTCAAGCTGAGGCAGCTAAAACTAAACTTAATGAAGTTTCTGCTAATTGGAACTTCAAAGATCAAGGCAATGGAATGATGAAGGGTTTTAGAGGCATGGGCGGTGGACATAATGTCTTATCTACTCTTTTAAAGGAAAAAGGTACAACTGATGCAGAAATTAAAGCTGCTTTAGATTCTGGTAAATCTTTATATGACCTTGCAATAGAAAAAGGAATAACTGATGCTCAAATGAAGGAATATATGATTACTGAAGGCACAAAGCATATAGATGAAGCTGTTACAGCTGGAAAAATGACTGCTGCACAAGCTGAAGATGCTAAAACTAAACTTACAGAAGCTTCTGCTAATTGTAACTTCAAAGGTCAAGGTAATGGAATGATGAAGGGCTCTATGGGAATGGAGCACAAAGGTAAAATGGGTATGAATAAGCAACAAAATAGCACTACTTCTAATCAATAATTGAATAAAAAATAGAGGACTTGATAAAATTAGTCCTCTATTTTTTTAAAACATAATCCAAAACAGAATCCTTTTTATTAACATAATCATCTATTGATATTTCAATTGTTTTATTAGGTATAAATGAATCACTTTCATCCTCACCATTATTTACATACTTTTGAGAATACTGAACAGTAAGGTTTGAATTAGGAAGTATAAATGTACTCCATTGTCCATAATGATTAAGCTTTCCGCTCGTTGCCTGTCCTATAAAAGTAGCATTAGTTTCATCTCTCCATTTTACTACATCACCTATAGCTGCTGAAAAAGTATTTCTTCCAACTATAACAAAAAATTTATTTTTATTATTTATTTCATTATTCTTAATTCCTTGAATAATTGTATCTAACTCATCGCTTGTCCCCCCACCATTATCTCTCATATCAATCACAAACTTGTCTACTCTATTATTATTAATAGAGTCTAAAACTTCCTTATTAAAGTCATCTACCTTTCCAGATTTATTACTTTCAAGACATTGATTATATTTTAAATATAACGTTTTATCATTTTCTAAATATTTATACCAATAATTACAAGTTGGATTTTGCATATATAATGGATATGATTCGTCATATTCACCATTTATTATAAACGCTATATTTTCCTTAGTATCCAATGGGTTCACATTTAAATCAAATGTTTTTCCCTCTCTATTTTCAAAAGTAAAACTAACTTCACTATCTATATTATCCACTATTTTTACTCCATGAAGAATTTCCGGAATAGTTAAGTAATTCGGCAAAGCTTTTTTTATTGTTTGTTCATTTTCTTTGGCAATTAAAGGCGATATCTTATCTTCAATTGATTTAATGTCTTGTCCATTTATTTTTATCAGTTTAGAATATAAAATTTCTTTATATTCATCTGTAGTGTCAATTACATATATTCCATCTTTAAAATAGCAAAACTGCATAGGATACTTTTTCGAAAAATCTCTTTTAATCTTTGTATGTCCATCTCCTACAGATGCAGCTATTTTATACATTCCATCTATAATTTCATCATCATTTAAATTATCTACAGAATTTCTCAAATCATCTATCTCTTTATTAAACTGTTCTTCACTAACTTTAAAAAATAAATTCGCATGTTTTTTAGGTAAAGCTTCTTGTAAATAATTTAAGTCTTTCTTCCATTTAGAATTTCTATCACTGCTTAGATATTGTGTTTCAAATCCAGTAGTCAGCAATATTATAAAAACTAAAAATAAACATATATTAATCCTTATAATTTTTTTCATTTTTAACTCCTTAATATAAAATTTAATCTGCCTTATTCCTAAACAATATCATCTTTATTATACTGATAAATGCAAATAATCATTGATATAATAAAGCATACGATTCCACTAAGCACACTATGGTTTAAGTCAATCAAATTAGGGATATATGTTTTCATAATAAATTTATACGGTGCTACTAAGGGAACATAATCATTAATTTGAAACATTTTCCCAGAAGCAATCATTGTAACCACAGTTCCCACTATTCCATATATTACTGGCAATATAAGATTTTTGCTCATATTTGTAACCAATATTGGAATAGGTATTATGAGAAACTGAGCAATTAAAGAATAGATATTATATTTTAAATAATTCATTGTAAAAGTACTTTCTGGCAGCATATGATTCAAAATATAATAACTAAAATATATAGAAATAACTTTAACTAGGTAAACTAAAGAAATTAACATATCTATTGTTATTAATTTACCTATAAAAATTTTAATTCTAGATATAGGATACGTATATATAACACTGGAAGTCCTATCAGTAAACTCTCTAGAGAATACAAATCCTGCTATCAAAGAAAATAAAATCGTATATAGTACTACAATATTAGGAATTTCTAAATTAGATGAATATTGTTCAAATGTTTGCATGCTCTCCTTAAATACTAATGATGTTAATTCAAATAATATTGACATAAACATTCCACCAATTACAGCTACAGGTATTATGTAAGATTTTTTTAACTTTAAAATCTCACAATATATTATATTTAACAACTAAATCCCTCCATTCTTTAATCAATGTCTACCTTACTATAATGATACATACACAAAAGCATAAATACACTAAAAGTAATTATTGCACTTCCACTTACTATGACAATATCGATTGGATCTCCCTTATGATAATGATAAAATGGCAAAATCGGTAATGTTAAAGGGCAGAATTGACTATAAATATTGGCGCCTGCCCCTAGTAATAGTCCAACCATCACATCTCCTAATAATCCGTACACAATTGGAACTATTATATTTCTTGTAATATTGGCAATTAATATTGGTATAGGCATTAGTAAAAATTGTAGTAATATAGAGCATATATTTACTTTTATATCCGCACTAATAAATTTTGCTGATGGTAACACTCCCCATTCTATATATAAGCTTAGATATGTGGTTAAAACTTGAATTAGATATACAAATACTATTAATGCACATGTTGTAATAAACTTACCAAAAAATATTTTCATTCTACCTGCTGAATAAGCATACAAAGTATTAGCTGTTTTATCAGTATGTTCTCTTGAAAAAATATAGGCAGCTATTAAACTAAAAATAATATTATATATAAATAAAGCTGACATTCTATCTATATCTACTATTCTACCTTCTAAAAAGCTCACTCTTTCTGTTAGTGAAACTAATTCATTACGCTGTCTTAACATGTCTGTTATAAATATCGTGCCTGATATGACGCATCCACTAAATAAAGCTACAATTAAAATATAAGACTTTTTTAATTTTACAAATTCTGAATATATTATATTAAACATCAACTTTCCTCCTTAACTCTTAACTGATTTAACATTTCCAGTAAGTCTTAAGAAATAATCTTCCAAACTATCTGCCTTTACACAAAGCTCGTCTATACGTAAATCATTAGAAACTAAAATCTTATTTATTTCTGAAGCCTTTTCTAAATTTTCATATACCCTCAAATTATTCTTCTCCCATATAACATAATCACTTATATTGAGCTTTTGTTCTAATATAAAAGAAGCTTTTTTATCATCATTAACTTTAATATTAATATAGTGTCTGTTTCTCTTTTGTAACTCATCATACTCTATTTCCTCAAGTAATTTACCCTCATGAATAATTCCTATTTTAGTTGCCATCTGTTGAATTTCACTTAATATATGACTTGATATTAAAAATGTAATCCCTTGGGTATGGCATAAATCTAAAATTAATTCTCTGATCTCCTTTATTCCACTCGGATCAAGACCATTAGTAGGCTCGTCCAAAATTAAAAATTCAGGATGATGCAAAATAGCTCTAGCTATTCCAAGCCTTTGTTTCATACCAAGAGAAAATTCTTTAACTTTTTTATTTTTTACATCTTGGATGCCTGCTATTTTTAATGATTCCATTATGCAATTCTTATCTTGCATCCCCATCATTCTTCTATGTATCTCTAAGTTTTCTCCTGCTGTTAAATTCGGATAAAAACCTGGATATTCTATCATAGAACCAATTCTTTGTAGTAAATTTCTATTTTGTTTTGATGCTTTTTCAGAAAATAATTCTATTTCACCAGAAGTTGCTTTAATAAGTCCCATAATCATTCTTATGGTAGTTGTTTTTCCAGCACCATTTTCTCCAAGGAAACCATATATGTCACCTTGTTTAATATTCATATTTAAATCCTTAACTGCTAAAAAACTTTTAAAATTTTTAGTTAGATTATATGTTTTTAAAATATACCCCATCTTTATTCCTCCATAATCTTTTATATTTGAAAATATCCATTAATCATTTATGCTCCATTATAAATATTATTTATTTTATCAGCTTATGTGTCCTAGCACTAATAACTATTATTGCAACGCACAAAAGGACTATGTATATAACTATATAACATAATCCTTACAACACTTTTACCGTGTTCTTACAAATTCCTTAACTTTTAAAATATATCATGTTTATTTTTCAACAATAATAATATGTTCCTTTTCTACATTCGCTAAAGCCTCAAAAATTTTTAATAAATTATTATCATCAACTTCATTCTTATACTTTTCATAAAAGAACACAGCATGCTCTTCTTTTTGTTTTGCTAATTCTAAAAGAGCATTATCACTATTATATTTATCATAATTTACTTTATTTAAATTAGGAGCTTTCTTAAATCCACCTAATCTCTGATGTATTTTTGAATGAACTATTTCTATTTTTGCTAATGCTTCAAATATTTTTTTAACTTCTTGACTCTTTGACATCCTTGCTGCCGTGTTGTAAAAATCACCATTAAAAAGTTCAAGTTTAACAGCATGATCTAGAATTCTTAAAGTATTCTCATTAAGTAAATTACTTTCCACTGTAATAACTTCGTCCTCTTCACCTAAGTACATCTCGCTCACACCACAAAATGGACAATATATAATATTATTTATAGAATTCTTATTATTAAAAGCTGCTTCATTAAAATTATAATTCTTTTCATTTATTTCCACTCCACATATTTCGCACTTCAAATAATTCACCACCTTTAAATTTCATATATATTTTAACATATTTTATGTACAGGTGGTTACCTTGATTTTAATCACTTTATACTTTACAAATTGCTTAGACCTAATATTTTAATTTTTAGGCAGCATAACTGTAAATACTGTTTTTTCAAAAGGAGTACTACATACCGAAATCTTTCCTCCTAATGCTTGTACTAATTTCTTTGCTATAGTAAGCCCAAGTCCACTACCCTTTAAGTCTAATTTTCTAGATTTTTCAACAGTATACAATCTATCAAATACATAATTTATTTCATTCTCTGGTATTCCAACACCATTATCATATATATATATATATATATATATATATATGTTTTTCTCATCATAATTCAAGCTAATTCCAATAACTGTCGCCTTTGAACCATGTTTTAATGAATTGTTTATTAAATTACTTAAAATCCTATTTAATGCTTTTTCATCTCCAAGTACATAAATATCTTCTTCTGGAATGCTTATTTTAGGCTCTATATCAAGCTTTTTTATTTCATTAAAAAAGGAAATGATATTTTCTCTTATAATTTCAGATACATTAAGTAATTTTATTTCTAATCTAATATCATTGGATTCTAACTTAGAAATTTGAAAAAATTCCTCCATTAAATTGTATAAATTATTTCCCTTACTATAAACTATTTTTAAGTATTCTTCCTTTTGCTTCTGACTTAATGTATTACCATCTGAAATTTTATCATTTATTATACTGTCATCAAGTATAAGTTCCATGTACCCTAGCATAGAAGTTAATGGTGTTCTAAGATCATGAGATATATTAGATATCATCTTTTTTCTTGATTCTTCACTTATCTTATTACTTTTATTTATCCTTTGAAGTCTTTCTATTATATTATTAATCTTAATACTTAATATATTTAGAGGCTTTATATGATTTTGAATTCTTATTCTTTGATTAAAATTTCCTTGCAATACTTCATCCAGTATTTTGCATATATAACTCAGCTTTTTATAAGAAGACAATAATGTTATTGTAAGAATTAATATTATAACTAATAAAATATAATTTAATACATTCACATCAATCACCAAGCTTATATCCTATTCCCCATACGGTAATTATATATTTAGGACTATTCGAATTATCTTCAATCTTATTTCTAAGCCTTTTTATATGAACCATTACAGTATTATCATCATTTAAGTATTCATTTTCCCATACGCTATTAAATATTTGTGCTTTTGTAAAAACTCTATCTGGATTAGAAAGAAATAATTTTAATAGTTCAAATTCTTTTTTTGTTAAACTTAGTTCTTCATTATTTTTAAATATTTTATAATTTAAAGTATCTAGTTTCAATTCATCATGTTGTAAAATATGGTTTTGAAATTCACTACTATTGTAATCCACATATCTTCTAAGTTGTGCTTTTACTCTAGCTATTAGTTCTCTTACGAAAAATGGTTTTATTATGTAATCATCTGCCCCCATACCAAGTCCAATTACTTTATCAGTTTCTTCATCTTTAGCCGAAAGAATAATAACTGGCAATGTGCTCTTTTCTCTAATCTTTCTTAAAACTTCTACTCCATTAACATAAGGAAGCATTAAATCAAGTATAACCAGTTGACAATTATCATTATACATTTCAAGTGCTTGCCTTCCATCAAAAGCTTGAATTACACTATAATTCTCCTTTTTGAGAGCATCACCAATTAAATTATTTATTTCTTGATCATCTTCTACTATTAAAATATTAGGCATATTCATTTTAAAATACCTCCATAATTGTTATTAACCATACATAAATATATATCCAATATTTTTCTTTGTTGCCATTATAACATATAATAATTTATAATCTTGCAAATGCTATTTATTGTCTGCATAACTTAATCAAGATAATTTTATATAAACATTTAAACAAACAAAAAAATTAATCAAATATATATCAACTATGTTATAATTTTCTAGTTGATCTTAAATTAAATTGAAACTATATTACAAGGAGGCATCAACAAATGTTCAAAAATCTTAAAATATTCTACAAAATAACACTTCTATCAGTAATTCTGTTATTATTTGCTTGTATCATTGGTTCTACAGGTTATTATTTTATCCAAAGCTCAAATAATAACTTATCCAAAATTCATAATGTTGATATGAAGGCTATAAACATACTTGATGATATAAGAATACAATCAAGAACTTGCCAATATTCTTTACTTAATTTAATTTTAAATAATGGTAATGCAGAAAAACAAAAGAAATTTTCTGATGAAATTACTTCAAAATTGAAGGGTATAGCCTCTGATATTAATGACTATAAAATATTGCCTTTAGATCAGGAGGCTCAAGATACGATTGCTGCACTTGAAAAGAGCTTACCACAATACAATAGTGTCTGTATAAAAATAATGGATATGTGTTCTTCTGGTAATATACAAAATGAAGAAATATATGACTATTTATCTAGTAATCAATCTTTATTAGAGAGTTTCAGAAGTAGCGCAAATACTTTATTAAAATCTCATTTAGAAAAAGCTGATGCTACATATATACAGGCAGAAAACACGAATAAACTATCCATAAGAATACTTTTAACTATTTTAATCCTAGCTATAATCCTAGGTATAGTTCTTGCAATTTTGATAGTTAAACCAATTACCCACTCATTAAATACTGCAACAAGTTATCTAGGAATAATTGCAACCGGAGACTTTACCAAGGATATTCCACTAGGCCTATTAAAAAATAAGGATGAAATTGGTGAAATGTTAAGTGCTATAGATAAAATGCAACACTCTATAAGAGAAGTTTTAGTATCAGTAATTAATGAATCTTCTAATATTGAGAATATGATTAGTAATACTGAAAATAGTATGTCAAAATTATCTTATCAAATTCAAGATGTATCTGCTACAACTGAGCAACTTTCAGCAGGAATGCAAGAAACTGCAGCATCCACTGAGCAAATGAATGCTGCATCCACGGAAATACAAAATACAATTGAAAATATTGCTTGTAAGGCAAAAGAAAGTGCTCTATCATCAAATGATATAAGCAATAGAGCAAATGAAATAAAATCTAGTGCTATAACCTCTCAAAAAAATGCTGATGAAATCTATTCTTCAACTAATAAAAATCTAAGAGATGCACTCGAAAAATCAAAGTCAGTCGAACAAATTAAAGTATTATCCGATTCTATATTGGAAATCACCTCTCAAACGAATCTTCTTGCATTAAATGCATCTATAGAAGCTGCTAGAGCTGGTGATGCCGGTAAAGGTTTTGCCGTAGTAGCTGCTGAAATAGGAAAACTTGCAGAAGGTTCAGAAAATGCTGTAAATGAAATACAAAAGGTAACACAAGCAGTATTGTCTTCTGTAGAAAACCTTGCTTTAAGTTCCCGTGATATTTTAGAATTTGTTGATAAGCGTGTGAAAACTGACTATATTTCAATGGTAGAAACAGGAGTTAAATACAATAAAGATGCTGAGAATATTTATAACTTATCTACTGACTTTAGTATATCAACTCAGCAACTAGGAGAACTTATGAAAAGCATTGTATCATCACTTGATGGAATAACCTTAGCTACAAATGAAGGTGCTGAAGGCACGTCCAACATCGCTGAGAAAACAACCAGTGTTGTTGAAATGTTTAGTGATATAACAACTCAAACAACTCAAGTTAAGTATAGCGTGGATACTTTATTAAGTTTAGTATCCAAGTTTAAGATATAATAAGTATATTCATATTCTGCAAAAAGCAAAATAACAGACAAAATATTATTGTCTGTTATTTTTGCTTGTACCTTACTATATAATCATCTTACATAACGTTGTTCCTAAAACAACCCCGCCTAAACTTAATATTAAATTTAGAAAAATATTCCCAAACCCTAACATATACTTACCATCACTTAGTAAACTAATTGTTTCATAACTAAATGTGGAAAATGTTGTTAACCCCCCCATAATACCTGTCGTTAAAAAAAGTTTTAAATTAGGAGATATTAAATCTGTAGACATGCTAATTTCCATTATGACACCTATAAGAAATCCTCCAAGTACATTTGCTATTAAAGTACCTAACGGAATACTTGAATTTAATAACTTTGATGATTGTATAGAAATTAAATATCTCATTGATGCTCCTATAAATCCTCCAATACCAACACAAATAATTTTTTGCAAGTTTATTCCTCCCTATATCACAGTAAAAAAACATTAACACTACTATAATCTTATTTTTTACTTATATAAAACAAAATACTCCTACTATGATTTATAATTGTAGGAGTATTTAATCTTTAAATAAATATATAATGGTGAACAATCACCTTTATATATTATTTTTTCGTTACTATTATAATTTCTTATTAAGGTGATTCTTATAATAAAGCAACTTAATAACTAAAGTAAATAACATCAATAGACCTATTATTAATATTAATTCAATCATAAAAAGTTCTTCTGGTAATGCATTTATTATTGGATCTATAACCGGATCAAAAATCCAATAATCATTTCTAAAAAATATTTTATGAAAAAAGTAAAATGTTTTAGAGAAATTTATCACTACTGACATAGAAATAGATATCAATATTAGAGCTATTATATTTACACTATTATTAAAGATTTTTATAAGTTTTTCCCCTAAATTCTTATTTTTATTAGCTATGATTTTAAAAATCATTATACTAAAAAAAATAATACTAATTATATATAAAAATATAAATATTCGCTTTACTTCAAAAAAATGAATTTTACCAAAATTACTCATAGATAATTTATTAAGCACTAATTCCTTATCAAATGGATTTTGAACATAAGAAATTACTCTTTTATAATTATCCATTAGCACTTCTGTTGACAATCCAGTATAATTCTGTAATTCATATTTAATTATTACATACTTATATACAATTGTTGTATTCAGTACTCCTAAAACAGCAATAGAGATAATAGAAATTGCATAAAATATATCTCTAAAAAACTTGAAAATTGTCATTGGGATTCTCAATTTAGCATTATTCTCTATTATCTATTCACTTCCTTAATAATCGTTAAAAATTTCCTCGTTTAAATCGTATTCTTTTCCATAGATATATTAACTTCAATAGTCATTCCATTTACATCCATTTCGACACAAACAACTTTATCAGCTATTGCATTAGCAGTAAATTTTCCATGAATAAGAGTTGGTGTTGATATATTTATAATTATATTATCATTTGAAAAATTAGTTGCTACATTGGCCGTTAGCATATTTGTAAGCTCTGAAATTGCACTTTGAGCTAGTTCATCAAATTCATTTACAGGCATACCCATCATCATTGCTGATGCAATTTTTTTTGCATCATCTATAGTAATTCCATAAATAACATTCCCTTTAATATCTCCAACTATACCAACAATAATCACAACTCCTGGGCTTTCTATAAATTTACCTTTTAAACTTATTCCCTTTTTTTGTACATTTGCTAATCCTAATTGTGGCAATACATTTGCAAAAGAACTTAAAATAGGGTTTATATAATTGACATCCATTCCCCTTCACCTCTTCCAAAACCTATACTCATTGATAAATCTCCAAATTGAGTTTTTGCAACTGCAGAGTATATAGCATCTAAGTCACCCTTTGATATACTAATCGATTCCCCATGAAAAGTAGTTGGTGGTGCAACTCTTAGTCCAAATATTTTATTCTTTTTATTTATCATTGAGCATGCATTTCCTGCTGCCATATTTGATAATTCAGACATAACGTTAAGAATTTCATCATTATTTTTAGGATCTCTTTTAAGTAATGCCTTTGCTAAATTACTTGCAGTTTCAAAAGACATATCAAATATTGCTCTTCCTGAATACTTACCTATAACTCCCATTATAATTGAAATTCCTTCAATGTTTTTCTCTACATTTATATTACTTTCATCAGTAATTTCTGGAACTGTTTTGGTAGTTCTATTAACTACATCCAATAAAGCTTGCTTAAATATCGATGAATATAAACCATCTAATTCTAAAAACAATTCTTCATCTGCCATCACTCTGCTTATTAATAAAGTTAGTTCTTCTGAATCAACTGGCTTCTGTGCATACCCACTTACATGAGTTTTTCTAGCTTTCTTTACAATTTCATCATCCATCATAGAACTAACAATGACTACTTTAATATTAGAATCAATTTTATGTATTTCTCTTGTGCATTCAAACCCATCAGTTCCTGGGATAGTCATATCCATTGTTACTAAATCTGGTTTTGTATTAGTAACTACCTCAATAGTCTCTTCTAAGGAACTCGCTTCACCTACAACATTAAACCCACCTTCTGTTAGTACATCTCTCAATAAAGCAATTTGAAATGCTGAATCATCAACTATAACAATATTTACCTTTTTCATAATTCCACCTACCCTTTTCTATATTAAAACATAATTAATACTAATATAATTATAATTTAATTTTCGCCAATACTCAACAATATTTAGAATATTATAACATTATTTTTTCCATTTATATTTTATTATAGAAAATTTTTAAGTTTAGTATTATTATTTATCCTTTTTTATTATGCTGCCATACGGAACCTCAAGTACATCTAATATAAACATAAAAACTGGTATTCCAATTATCAATCCTAAAACTCCAGCAACATGTTCTGATATTAGAAGTATACTTAGTGTATAAAATATAGGTAGTTTAGTTTTTGAAGACATTAACTTCGGGTTTAATATATATGCTTCAAATGCATGAAGTAATGTAATCATAATAAGTACATATGCTACATGAACCAAGCCTCCAGTATTAAATGCAACTATACTTAATGGTACCAATGATATTATAACTCCAGCTACTGGAATAAGGCCAAGTAGCATTACCATCATTCCAAATCCTAGTAAATGATGGAATCCAATTATTCCCAGACCAATAGTAGAAAGTGCGCCATTAATTGTAGCTATAACAATTTGAACTTCTATAACTTTCCCAAAGGAAGATAGAAATTTTCCCCCAAAAAATTCAAGTTCATTATATACTCCAGAAACTTTACTTTGTTTAAATTTATGCGTAAATTCAACTATTTTCTCTTTATCCAAAAGAAAAAATATACTTAAAATCAAAGCAATTACAATATTAATCCCTAATTTGCTTATATTGGAAATAGACTGCACAATATAATTTATCCCTTCTGTAGAAAAGATAGTTCCATAGATTTGATCTAATTTCTCTTTTATCAAATTAATAATTTGATTATCTTGTGAAGTATGGTATATTCCATTTATTTGTCTAACAACTTGCTCAAATTGACGAATAACTAACGGTAAAAAATCTATTATTAGTACAAACAACATAGTAGTTACAAGTATGGACACTGTTAATATCATTACTTTATAATTTATTCTTATTTTACCTTCAAGTTGCTTTATTAAAAACTTTGAAACACCATTAATTAAATATGTAAATACAAACATTAACAACATTAAACTAATCATGCTTTTCATCGCATATAGAAATATAAACAATACTCCTAATGTCATAAACCTTTTAAAACCTTTTGTTCTTAAAATTTGAATCATATTTGACATCAATACTATTTCTCCTTGCAATTTAATGCTTTTAAATTTGGATAATTCGTCTATATATTTGAAATTTCCCCTACAAATATTCCTATATTTATACTAACAGTTTTGACGTTTCATGTAAATGATTTTATCCCGTTATTACCTTTGATTCATACTCTGAAATCAAGGCATAACAATATTATAAAAATTTATAAATTTTCATTTATAAATGTAAATAGCTCTATAATGTAATTTATAGAGCTATTTAAACTATATTACTTTATTTTCATCAATAACTCACCTGTTTTAACTTGTTGACCTTCTTTAATAAGTACAGATTCAACAGTTCCTGCGGTAGATGCTACTATGTTAGTTTCCATCTTCATCGCTTCTATAACAAGTAGACTTTCACCTTCTTTAACACTATCGCCTTCTTTAACAAGTACCTTAATTATAGTTCCAGGAATACTTGCTCCAACTTCTAATTTATTTTCAGCATCAGCCATTTTAGTACTAGTGCCTTCATTTGAATTACCTAGAATTCTTTCTGTTTTATCTTTTATTTTTATTTCTCTTCTATTTCCGTTGATTTCAAAGTCTAAAGTTCTATTTCCTTCTGTATCTAATTTTCCAATTTCGATTAATTGGATAATCATTGTCTTACCTTCTGCTACTTCTATTTCGCTAGTTTCACCTTCTGCAAGTCCATGGAAGAATACATCACTACCCATACGGCTTACATCACCATATTCTAAGACAGATTTTATAAACGCTTCAAATACATCTGGATACAATGCATAACTTAACACATCTTTCTTACATGGATTGAATTTATATTCTTCTTTTAAATATGCTTCAATCTTATCAAAGTCTTCTGGCGGTAATAATTCTCCTGGTCTAACCGTTATAGGTTCCTCACCCTTTAAAACAATTTTTTGCAATTCCTTAGGGAATCCACCTTCTGGTTGACCCATCATTCCTTTAAAATATGAAACTATAGAATCTGGGAATGCCATATTCTTTGCTTTTTCATTTATATTATCAGGAGTCAAATCATTTTGAACCATAAATATAGCCATATCTCCAACCATTTTCGATGAAGGAGTAACTTTTATTATATCTCCAAGCATATCATTTACTTTTTTGTACATATGTTTCACGTCATTAAATCTATGTCCAAGACCAAAACTTTCAACTTGTGGTTTTAAATTTGAATATTGACCACCAGGTATCTCAAATTTATAAATTTCAGCACTTCCTGATTTTAAGTCTGATTCAAATTGACTATAAACAGGTCTTACAGTATCCCAGTAATCAGATATCTTTTGAATTCCAGTTAAATCAATACCTGTATCTCTATCTGTATTTTCAAGGGCTGCTACAATTGAATTTAATGCAGGTTGACTTGTAAGTCCTGACATACTATTAAAAGTTGTATCAATAATATCAACACCTGCATCAGCTGCCATTAATACTGTAGCAACACCATTACCAGTAGTATCATGAGTATGAAGTTGAATAGGAATTGAAATTTCATTCTTTAATGCAGTTATAAGTTTTTTAGCTGCATAAGGCTTAAGTAGCGCTGACATATCCTTTATAGCAAGTATATGAGCACCCATTTTTTCTATTTCCTTAGCTTTATCTACATAATACTTAAGGCTATATTTATCTCTATTTTCATCTAAAATATCACCAGTATAGCATAAAGCAACTTCTGCAACTTTGTTGCATTTTAATACTTCATCTAATGATACTTCTATAC
>Ga0302173_10000453_pt1 | contig 22295 bp, 18 predicted proteins | sample I_Fen_N3_1_FD_198785 | JGI IMG/M metagenome (GOLD analysis project Ga0302173, IMG submission 198785) | Peat permafrost microbial communities from Stordalen Mire near Abisko, Sweden - I_Fen_N3_1 | ecosystem: Environmental > Terrestrial > Soil > Wetlands > Permafrost | place: Sweden: Abisko... | reverse complement strand
TCCAGTTAAATGAATCAAAAAAGTATTTGTTATATATTTCATTCATTTCAAATTCATATTGATTACTTTTCTCGTCTTCAACATCAATAGTGTTCTTAATATCTTTATCTATACATTTAAGAAGTTCTAATTTATTTGCATAAGGATTTACAATATCACTAGTATCTAATAAGTCAGAGGCTGACATATCTAAAGCTTCTGCTATTTTCAATAGAATATCTATTGTTGGAGTTCGCTTATTATTCTCATAATTGTAAATAGCATTTCTAGATAAATTGCACTTAATTCCAAACTCTTCTTGAGATAAATTCAATTTATTTCGATAAAACTTTATTTTCTCTCCTAGTACCATTTATATCATCTCCTAAGAATATTTTATTAGAAGCTCATACGAATGTAAACAGTAAAATACAAAAATATTAATTGTGGTATTGACTTCATATAAATGTATTCACATAATGAAAATATTAGGAATTAATACAGATGAGTAAAGGAAGTAAAATAAATATCCATGGAACAAAAATGAGTAGTGGCAGGCAAAGGAATGCTTATAAGTTATATGAATAATTTTAAAGGCAATAGACATTAAAAAATGTCTATTGCCTTTTATCATGCCACCTTATGAGAATCATCTATTGATACATCATTATCAATAACAACTCCAAGCTTTGTTGATATTATGGTATTGAGTTTATTGATTGAAGCTGACAGACCAATAATTTGTTTCTCTAAGCGAATTAGCAGATAAGCTGCAACAGCTACTGGAAATCCATTATTTACAATCAGATTAATTAATTCGTTAACTGCCATAATTTCATCACCTCCTACAAGGGATATATGTGCGAAAATAGATTAGTTCATGTTTATTAATAAATAATTATTTAGAATTGATGATTACTATAAAAATTAATTATTGAGTACCACCCTCATTAGCTATGTACTCATAATAATGAGCTATAGCTAAATCAACTATAGTACTTACATAAGTATTTAATTCAGGATGAATACTCTTAAGTTCATTAATTTTTCTAACTGTAGAGGATCTAAGCATATATGTTCTTTTAACATCCAAATACTCTCCATTAATAGGTGGAGCCATACCATTTACTATAGGAGCCTTTCTATTATCATTTAAGAGATTATTTTTATTTAATGTGATTTGAGTATTTGTGACAACTGCACTACTGGATTTATTTTTAGTGTTTAATGTAGATATATTATTTGAATTTGAAGAGGAGTTTATAGTTTGCTCATTATCAGCACCAATAGTAAAGTTTACAGTATCATTAGTTATATTAGAAGAAGTATCAACATTAATTGTATTTTTATTATTAGTTGTAAGATCAAGTTTAATTTCATTTATAGAATCATCATCAAATGAAAATGATGAAATACATTCTCCAGTTGCAATTGGTTCAGAGGTAAAACTGCAGATATCTAAATTATCTTCAGCATCAAAATCACTTTTAGGTAGTTCATTTTGTTTTCTTCTTGCCATAAGTATTCTCCTTTATTATTTTTAATAGGAAACTCGACTCACATTCGTTCGCTGAGTAAGTTCGAGAAACCAAATGCAAGATTTGGACTCTCACTTAGGATATATGGCTAAATGAAGCATATTCTAATATTGTAAAGAATATATATGGTTCAAAATAAATATGGTAATATTCCTCACCATACTTATTCTTAAGAATATATATTCTAAACCATATTACCATAAATATTCTTCAGAATATGCGCCAAAAATACAGGTTGAGAGGGTATTGCTATAAAAATATTACTTAATTTAATGTTATGTTACAGTGCAAAACATATATCCATAATAGCAGCTGCTAAATTTTTAGATCTGTAAATAAATTATTGGAGTGTGTTGTAAAAATGATTAGAGATGAAATTAAGATTAATTCAGAAGAAGGAGAAGTATTTGATAAAAAGCAAATAGCTCTAGCAATTAGAAATTCTACTTTCAATGATGAACTTAGATGTCCTTTACTTGATGATGGGATACTTAATAAATGTGAAGGGTGTAGCCTTAGATATATTTGTGATGGAATTGATCAAGTTGTTGATAGTTATGTGGATAAAACTACAGAGGTGGTTAATAGTTTTAATTTTGAATAAGCAATAAAAATTCAATTTGAATAAAAAATCTTAGAATACTCATTTTTGTTGTATTCTAAGATTTTTTAATTTGAAAACAAATTTTTGTTTAGGTATGTCTATTGATTGGAGAATTATGTAAGCATATAATTAAAATAAAAAGAATGAAGCAAAAGGAGAGAGATACGTGGCTTTTCTAGAGATATTTAAAGTAGAGCAATTTAAAGGTGAAATTAAAAATTTAAAATTACAATTTTTAAAAGATAAAGAGATCATTGAAAACAATGAACTTCAAATAGCAAAACTAAAAAAAGAGAATCAAGAATTGAAGATGAGGAATGATAAATATAATGAAGTCTCAACTAATGATAAATTTATGTATAATTCTAATGAACGTTTTATAGAAAGATTAAATGAAGAAAACAAAAATTTCAAATTAGAAAATGAAAAATATGTAGAAACTATTGCATGTAATGAAATTGATATAGCAAAACTAAAAGATAATATTAGAGAAGAAAAGGACAAGTACATAAAAATTAATCAAGAAAATGCTAATTTAAAATTAGAAAATGAAAAATATAAAGAAACTATTTCATGTAATGAACTTGATATAGAAAAGCTAAAAGATAATAATGGAGAAGAAGAGGACAAGAATATAAAAATTAACCAAGAAAATGCTAATTTAAAATTAGAAAATGAAAAATATAAAGAAACTATTGCATGTAATAAAATTGATATAGCAAAACTAAAAGATAATATTGTAGAAGAAAAAGATAATAATATAAAAATTACTCAGGAAAATGTTAATTTAAAATATGAATATGAAAAACAAAAAGAAATTATTACATATAATAACGGTGAAATAGCTAAATTCAAAAAAGAGATTGAGGAAAATAAAGAAAAATTTATAGAAACTCATGAAGAAAATGAGAAGTTAAAATTAGAAAATCAAAAATATGAGCAGATTAATATACATAATGAAAATGAGATATTTAAGTATAAGGAAAAAGTTATTTCAGCAGAGAATCTAAGTAAGGAATATAAAGTGCAAAACATGAATTTAAAATCTAAAATCCAAGAATATGAAAATATATTAAATGACGAATCTTATTATAAGGTTAAAGATATCAATAAATATTTATGTAAACTCGAAAATGATAAAAATAATATAGAAAAAGTTATTAATACTAAAAAGAGTGAATTAAATAGTCTACTTGAAAATATTAAGCAACTGGAAGAAAAAATTATTGTACTTGATGATGAAATTTTATATCAAAGTTTTGGATTATATATACCATTGTATGAGTTTGTAAATTCAGATGAATACAAAGAAGAATTAGAGTTAATTCGTGTTAAGCAAAAAGAAATGCTAAAATCTAATAGAGCTACATCTAATATTATATACTGGGGAGTAGATAGTAATGTAGATAAAGATCCTAAGTTAGTCAATGATAATATTAAACAGATAATAAGATGTTTTAATGGTGAATGTGAATCTATAATAAATAAAGTTAAATTTAATAATATTGAAAGTATTAAGAATAGAGTAAAGAAATCGTATGATTCATTAAATAAAATTAATCGGAGAAATGGAATAGAAATATCTGAAGAATATTTAAATTTTAAGTTTCAAGAGTTAAATTTAGCATATGAGTATAATGTAAAAAAACAAGAAGAGAAGGAAGAGCGAAGAAGGTTATTAGAAGAAAAAAGAGAAGAATCTAAATTACTAAAAGAACTTGAGGAAAAGAGAAGAGAACTTGAAAAAGAAAAGATGCACTATGACAATGTAATGAAACATATTGAGGATCAAATAAAGAATGAACAAAGTGAAGAACGGTTAAATGTTTTACTAGATAAAAAAAGTGATATTGAAAATAATTTATGTGATGTAGATAAAGCATTAAAAGAGGTTGATTATAGAGAAGCAAATTATAAAGCTGGATATGTTTATGTTATATCTAACATTGGAGCATTTGGAGAAAATGTATATAAAATAGGAATGACACGTAGGATTGAGCCACAAGATAGAATTGATGAATTAGGAAGTGCCTCTGTTCCGTTCAAATTTGATGTACATGCTATGATTTTTTCTGATGATGCACCTAAATTAGAAAGTGCAATTCATAGAGCGTTTGAAGATGAAAAAGTAAATGTTGTTAATGGAAGAAAAGAATTTTTTAATGTTAGATTAGAAGAAGTTGAAAAAGTAGTGAAGGCTAATTATGATAAGTCAGTTAATTTCATAAAGATTCCAGAAGCACAACAATATAGAGAATCATTAAAAATAAGGGAAGATTTAATTAATACTTTTAATAATAAAGTCAATTAAAAAGTCCTTGTAATCATAATTGTAATAGGTAAATGACAACTGCTATATGAATAAAAATAAGGAGGAGAATATGCTTAGCAAAATTGACATTGATAAAGAATTGGGGAAAGGAATTAATATAGTTCCTTTTGATTATAAAAATATTAAGGAAAATTCTATAAATTTGAGTGCAAGCAATTATGCTTGGTCTATGTCAGATGGAGAAGTAAAATTCGATGAAAATGGTAATATCTTCACTGAAAATAGCACAGAATATAATAAAGAAGGAAATATAAAAATTTTAAAAGGTGAAAGTTCAGTATATACAATTTTAGGAGAAGAGGTAGTTATTTTATTACCGTTTTCTACTACATTAATACAAACTAATGAGGTAATTGCAGTTAGTAATTATATTGGCGGTACATATCATTCAAAAGTTGGTATAGTATCACAAGGGATTGGACATATAGGAACAATGCTTGGCCCTAATTTTGCTGGTCATTCTCTTATAGCTGTTCATAATGTTTCAAACATACCTTTAAAAATAAAAGTTAAAGAAACATTTGTCTCTATAGTATTTCATTACTTGAATTCGCCTATTGATGTAAAAAACGCAACGGTTAATGGACATATTGATAAAATGGCTCCATTTGGAATACATTTAGATTTAGAGGATGCAGAATTTTTAAATGATGATTGGAAAAGTAATTTAGATCAAGTAAGAGAGGAAATGAATAAAGATTCAAATTTTAAAGATTATAAAAGAACTTTATGGAAGAGAATGTATAAAAAGTTTTTAAAATATATTAATTGGAAAAGCTTTTTGGCAGTAGTTATATTTTTTGTATTGCTTTATTGTAGTTATTTATATGCAAGTTATTTAGATTTAAAAATTCAAAATCCAGTATGGGTAGATAGATTTTGGACAGTAGGATGTTCTGGGATTTTTATATTTATTGCACAAGTATTTTTAAGTGTCATAAAGAAATTAGAGTAAATTAAAAATCCAAGGCAATTTTAGCCTTGGATTTTTTCGGGAGTTGTCTTTAACAATAAAAAGAAATATTATTAAATATTTTATTTAAAATAGTTTTCTTTTTTACAATAGCAGTAGAGTAACACATATTTTTAAGATGAGCATAGTCTTTAACTGTATTATTTTTAAAGAATACAAAATTTATAAAATCCCTTTCCTCTTCATTTAAATTCTTAAGAGCCAGACTTAAATCTTCATAATCACACATTTCACATAATGAAATTTCAGTGGAGATTTCATCTGAAGGAAATTCTTTTTCAACATCATCATGTAGGCTTAATGCATCACTACCTTCTGTAGATCTTCTGGTTTTAATCCTTTTGATTAAATCTCCCATATTATTTTTAATAGCATTAGTAGCATAGGCAACGAATCTATGCTTTTCTAAATTGTACATGGAAACACATTTGAAAAGTGATTTATAGCATTCATTCTGTATATCTTGTATGTCATAACTATCAATAAAGGTTCTTTTAGAAATATTGTAGATTAAAGGTCTAAATTCTGCAGCGAGTTTTTCTTTTGCTGCTTCATCATTATTTTTGCATTTGGTAACTAAAGCTTCGATATAATTAAAATCCATCCATATAAGCCTCCTTTTTAGTTAAGAGTTATGAACTAATTATTTTACATATATTGTGTCTAATGTTAAATTTACCTCTACATATAGTATATATGGTCAAAAAGCATATAACTCATATAGAAGTTGAAAATTATTTGAATTTAGCTGGTATATAAGAGTTTTTTTATAAGTTCTTGGTTGCAGCACAGCTACTTTTTTCAGAAGTGTATAACTTATATAGAAATAGAAAATTAATTAAGGTTATGTTGTTTTAGAGTATTGTTTAAAAGTTCTTAATTGCAGCATAGCTGCTCTTTTAAAAGGTGTATAACTTAGATGTAAATGCAAAAAAATTAAAGATTATAGAGGAGATGCGTAAAAATGAGTGATTTTATAATTGCTGTAGGTCATACAGCTAGTGGAAATGTTGGATGTGGAGTTGTTGCTAGACTGGATGAGAGTAACTGTGTAAGAGGTGCGACTTGTTGCTAGACAAATAAATAAAACTAGCATAACTTATCTAATTTAAATTAGAAAGTTATAACTGTTATTGCGAAAGGTAGAATGATAGAGTAACGTCTTGAAATGCCTTCCATGAGACTTCGAATAGCATTTCTGTGAGTAAACACAAAGATGTTATAAGCTCGGTAAAGGCGGCTGAGAGGATACCGTAAGGCAATAATATGCTACGAAATGCGAACCAGAGGTGGTCGAGTGTCTGATAGGTCGGTGGTCTAAAAAAGTATCTATGGTTAGTATGTTGCAAAGCAACTGACGAAATCAGGAATGTACGGGTCTAAATGCAGTATATTCAGAAATGAATATAACACATATTGTGTTGTAAGTGTGGATTAGTAAGACTCTCTTATATGAAAGTCCATATAGTGTTAAAGGCACTATCGAGCTTACAGGCTCATACTGATGACCTAAGGATACATATAAAGATAGCAATAGCGGAACAAGGAAAGCTTAGAATATGGAGGTTTTACTGCCGATGAAGTAGTGGTAAGGAAAGGAGAAAATCTATAACTTGTCTTAATCTAAGTGAGAGTGGTGGTATGAAGCTTTAATAATTATTGTAATGATAATTTAGCAATAACCACTAGACAATTATTATCTATTAAATAAACACTGAATAATTCAAGGTTCGAGTAAGACTAAAAGATATGAAACTTAATTTGTATTTTTTACAAAGGAGGAAGTAATAGACTTGGGGGAAAGCTTAAAACTAAAGAAAAGACAATTGCTAAGAAATAATGAATATTATACCATGCAACATGTATTTGATAATTTGTATGCTGAATCTTGTAGTGATAAGAAATTCAAAGATTTGCTACAGTTTATAATCTCAGAGGAAAATATTTTATTGGCGTATAGAAATATTAAGAAAAATAAAGGCTCAAAAACTGTTGGAACTGATAATGTAAATATAACTTATTTTGAAAATATGGATAATAAAAAATTTGCTAAGTATATACAAAATAAGCTTATTGATTACAGACCCAAAAGTGTTAGGCGAGTAGAAATACGAAAGCAAAATGGCAAGTTTAGACCATTAGGAATACCATGTATGTGTGATAGAATCATACAACAGTGCATAAAACAAGTGTTAGAACCGATATGCGAAGCGAAATTTCATAAGCATAGTTATGGGTTTAGAGCCAATAGGTCAACAAAACATGCTATTTCAAGAAGTGCTTATCTAATGAATAAAAATAAACTTCATTATGTAGTTGATATTGATATTAAAGGTTTCTTTGATAATGTTAATCATAGCAAACTTAAAAAACAGATGTGGAATTTAGGTATTCAAGATAAAAATCTAATTAGTATTATTGGAAAAATCTTAAAATCTGAAATAGAAGGTATTGGAGTACCAACCAAAGGTACTCCACAAGGTGGAATAATTAGTCCATTACTATCAAATATAGTTTTGAATGAACTAGACTGGTGGATAAGTTCTCAATGGGAAACATTTGAAACAGAACATCAATATAAACGATGGAACAAATATAGAGCTTTAAAAGAAACAAATCTAAAAGAAATATATTTAGTTAGGTATGCTGATGATTTCAAAATATTTTGCAGAGATTATAAAACAGCACACAAGATTTATAATGCTACAAGATTATGGTTGCATGAAAGACTTGATTTAGAGGTAAGTCCGGACAAATCTAAAATAACAAATTTAAGGAAAAATTATACTGACTTTTTAGGATTCAAACTCACTGTTAAACCTAAAAAAGGTAAATATGTTTGTCAAAGTAGGATTTCTGATAAATCAAAAGAAAAAATAATTAAAGACTTTAAAAATCAAATAAAAAGGATACAAAAATCAAGTGTTAATCAAGAAGTATCTAGATTAAATTCTATGATTATAGGCTGGCACAATTATTATAATGCTGCTACCTATGTATCATTAGATTTTTCAAAGATTGATTTCTTAGTCACAAAGACCATGGATATACGTTTGAAGAATTGGATTTCAAACAAACCTAAATATTCAGAAACTTATAAAAAACTATATGGAGCATATAATGGAAAAATTAGAACGGTCCGTAATATAACTATTTTTCCGATTTATGCATGTAAAAACAGAGTAGCAATGAATTTTACACAAGAGATATGTAATTATACTGAGGAAGGTAGAATGCTTATTCATAATAGACTAAGAGGATATAATAATCTAATTAGATATTTATTAAAGAGTAAACAAGGAAACCAAACAACAGAATTTAATGATAATAGAATATCGCTTATTGTAGGACAAAGAGGCAAATGTTATGTTACAGGATATGATCTGGAAACAGATAATATGGAATGTCATCATAAGAAACAAAAATGTGATGGCGGTAGTGATGAATATAAAAATCTAGTATGGCTATGTGAGGAGGCTCATAAGCTAATACATTGTACCAAACGAGAAACAATTGATAAATATTTAGGATTTTTAAACCTTGATGAGCAAGGTTTAAAACGTGTCAATTCTTTAAGAAAGTTAGTAGGAAATTCAGTTATTTAATTAAAAAGATAATAAATTGTTGGAACGCCGTATGAAGCGAAAGTTTCACGTACGGTGTGAGGCAGGGGAAAAGGTGGAGATTATTTCAAAGTCTTACCTATTGCTATAAATTGGAGATTTGGTTGCAGAATACTTACAGGAAAAAGGACATGGAGCTAATTTACTTAGGATTGATGAAAGTAATAAATATAACTGTGAGGATTGCTATACTAGAGCCAATGAAGCTAATGAAATTGCAAAGACAACAGAGGTGGAGTTATATATTGAAATTCATATTAATGCAGGGGGAGGTAGTGGTCCAGAAGTATGTGTCACTGGTAAGTCAGAAGTTGCTAATCAATATGCTATCAAAATAAGTGATGCATTAGCAAGTGCTTTAAATTTACCTAATAGGGGAGTAAAGACAAGAAGCCTTATTGTACTTAATAGAACTGTTATGCCTGCAATTTTAGTTGAATGTTTATTTGCAGATAGTGATGATACTGAGGTTTATAATGCAGAAGTTATTGCTAGAGCTATTGTTAGTGAATTAGTTGGAGCAGATAGTTATAGTGATGGAGAATGGAAATTGGGATGGAATCGCAATGATGTTGGATGGTGGTATTCTACTGATACTATTAATAAATATTACTATACATCACAAAATGGATGGCAGGAGATTGATAGTGAGTGGTATATATTTGATAGTAGGGGATATGCACTTCAAGATTCCTGGTATCATGATGAAAAAAATAATGTCAGGTATTATCTAGATGAGAATTGCAAGATGGTTAGAGGTAGTAAGGATAAGCCTTTGTGGTTGTGGATTGATGGTGAGTGTTATGCTTTTAATGAGCATGGGAAGATGTATTGTAATTGTGTTACTATTGATGGGTATATGGTTGATATGGATGGTACTTGGCAAAAATGATTTGTAATTATGGTATATCTATGATATAGATTTTCAAGTAACGGTATTGTAACTAAATTAAGTTAGAGTTTTAGGATATGGGCATTAAGTCTGCATCCTTTATTTAGATAAACTTAGCGATATAATAAATCAGATTTTTACTTTAATCAAAACATCAAGATTAGTTTTTATTTCAGTAAAGAATATACAAATAATTTAATATAATAATATGATTAGGTTCATATAAGAAAGATTTAAACCAAAACATATTCTTGAACGTATGTTTGCATAAAAGAGGGGAATAATTTACAATTATGATAAATTTATGGATTATGATACATAATATTGAAAAATATTGTATAATTTAGTTATTAATTCTATGTCGATATTTTTTAATTTTATGGTTAGGAGGTTGTTGAGTTGGATATTTTAACATTGAAAAATAGAATAACCTTGAATTTACCTATTTACCTAGAAGATAAGAATGTTGATATTGTAGAAATTTTTGATTTATTTAATTTAGTTGAAGTGAAAAATAAGGATAATGAAAAAAGTTTCGTAATAGATGCTGGAGCATTAACTGAAAGTCCAATTAAAGAGTTAAGTATACCAATATGTTTTTTAACAAATGGAGGTAAATATGAGTGAATATATCCAAAATCCATATGATGGAGATACAAAAATACATGCAAATTTTGGTGGTGATGCTGGTATAGAAGGATACATACATAAAGGAATAACGTATCAATGCTATTGCCCGGAAAAACAATATACGGATAATGAGTTATGGGAAAAACTAAGAGATAAAATTAATAAAGACATAAATAAGTTAATTTCAAATGGAGATAGACTAAGGGCATTTGGTGTAGAAAATATAAAAGAATGGCATTTTGTTACGCCTGAACATAGAGATTCTAGATTAGTTACATATTGTGTAAAGAAAACAACGGAAGTTTTAGATGCTAAAAGGAACGGTAACCTTGATTATATTGATGATAATTTTAAAATTTTAATTAAAACTGGCAATGATTTTATTGATGAGATAAGAAAATTAAATTGTTTAGGGAAGTTAAAATTTGATATTAGTTTAAACAATACTGGCGAACCTGATTGGAATAAATGTTCTTCGGAAAAAATTCAAAACATAGAAAGAAAATTAAAGGCAATTATGAATCCAGATAAAGATGAAGCAAGATTGAAGCAGTATAATAAGATGGTTCAATTTATAGGTGGATACTATATACATGGGTTAGAAGTGTTAGATGAAATAAAGAAAACAGATATTATAACATATGAGAAAATCTTTGAGATAAATAACATGTATAAAAAAGAGGTTGAGTATAGATGTACTATGAATATGGATAGTTCAACGAACCATGTCCTATTTAATACTATAAAAGAAGAATTTCAAAAAGAAATTAAGAGTGAACTTGGAAAAATATATAACGATCCATCAGTATATGAACTAACATGGAATTTGTTAAGTTCATGGATAGCAGATTGCCCTATGGATTTTATATAAAATTTAAGGAAGGTAAGTAAATATGGAAGAATTATTTTCAAATATAATAAAATATATACGAGTGAAAAACAGGCCAACTGCAGTTCCGTATAATTATAGGGTATTATATAAAGTGACTCAGTTGTTGTTAATTATATGCTATTGTTGTGGAAATCGGAAAGGTTGTTCACTCGAAAAAATGCACATTATTTCAAATGCTATAAATGATAAGGATGAACTTAATAATTTATTATTATTTATAGAAGGAAAAAATAATAATTTAATAATTGTGAGATTTGATCCAGTTATAAACAGAGCTGTTGGGTATGCATTAGCAGAAAATTTAATTATAAGACAAGCTAATGGCTTATTTAAACTTTCTCCAAAAGGAAAGACTTGCATTAATGAAATAAATAAAGATGAGACTTTGTTTATGAGAGAAAAGAAAATTATGGAGAGTATTTCTTTTAAACTAACAGAGGAAAAAATCAAAAGTTTAATATTGGATTGGAGGATCAATAATGTTGAAAATTAATAGACTTAAGATAGTTATAAAAACTATAGAAGGAGAATTTGGATTTGATAATACATTTGATAAAAAAATTAATTTTATAGCAAGTAGGGGAAATACAAGAGGGAAAAGTTCTTGCATTGAAGCTATATATTATTGTTTAGGATTGGAGGAATTAATAGGTGGTAAAGGAGAGAAAGCATTAAAACCTGTCTTTAGAGATAGATTGGAATATCAGAACAAGGAGATATTTGTATTAGAGAGTGAATTTTATCTTGAAATTATGAACGAAAATAAAGAAATTAGGACAATACATAGAACTGCTAAAAAAGAAGGATATAATTCTGACTTAGTAAAAGTGTATTTTGGGAATATTACAGAATCATTAAAAGACATTGTAAAATATGATGATATGTATGTACATAGTCAAGGTGCTGCTACAAATCCAAAAGGGTTCCATACTTTTTTAGAGAAATTTATAGGTTTGAATTTACCGATTGTTCCAACATACGATGATAATGAAAGAAAATTATATTTACAAATTATATTTTCAGGAATATTTATTGAACAAAAAAAGGGCTGGGCAGATTTATTTGCCTGTTTGCCTACATATATGAAAGTAAAGGAACCTCAAAAAAGAGTTATTGAGTATTTGATAGGTTTAGATTCATTAAATATAGAAAAATTAAAACAAGAATGCAAAGATAGAGAAAATAATATAAAAAAGGATTGGGAAGAACTTTATATTAAGATAAATGTTATATTAGAAAAATATAAGTGTCGCGTTAATATATTAAAGAGTAAACCGGAAATTATAAATGAAAAAGACATTAATGACTTAAAAATATACAGAAATATCAGTGATGATGAGAACATAGATATTGATAAATACATAGAATCTTTAGAATTAAAACTAAATGAATTAGAAAATAAAAAAGAAACAGTTGGTGATAATGTTGGAGATTTAGAAGAATTATTACTGAAAAAACAAGATGCATTGATTAATGATGAAAATAGTATAATTTCTGAAAAGAAAAAACTAATGTATGAACGCTCAACAGTAAAATCTCTGGAAGAAAATTTGAATAAAATTGATGATGATTTAATCAGTAATAAAGATGTTAGAAAACTAAAAAAGATGGGGTCTACACAAGGATTGATGTTAAACGAAAATATCTGTCCAACTTGCAATCAATCAATAAAGGATATTTTACTACCGCAGAATAATGAGTTTAATATTATGGGGATTGACGAAAATATAAGCCATTTAGAAGCCCAAAAAAATATGCTAGAGTTTGCTATGAAAACACATAAATATAATATCAAACAGATTGAGGAAAATATTTATAAGTTAGAGAAAAATATTTTAACTGATAGAAGGATTTTACGTTCTGTTAAAAATGATTTATATACAATTGATAACAATATTTCAGAAACGGTTATTAGAGAAAAGGTATTAATAGAAAATGAAATTGAAGACTTAACCGAAGAGATAACTAATATAAAAAACTTAAGTAAAGAATTTATTAATTTATCAAATGAGTGGAAGAATTTAATTAATGATAAAGCTAAGTTACCTAAGGACAAGTTTACTGAGGGAGATAGAATTAAAATAAAAAATTTAAGAGATAGATATGTAAAGAATTTAGAGTTATACGAATATTCAAGTACAATTAACATTGATAGAATAGAATTTTCAGAGGATAAGTTAATTCCATTGATAAATGGATTTGATATGAAATTTGATTCTTCAGCTAGTGATAATATAAGAGCAATATGGGCTTTTACATTTGCATTAATGCAAGCCTCGTTTAATAACCATGGGAATCATCCACAAATATTAATATTTGATGAATTAGCACAACAAAGTATGGTTACTAAGGAGTTGTACAACTTTTTTAAGAGCTTGGTAGATTTTAAGAGAGAATTTCAAACTATAATTGGAATAACAATAGATAGCGAAGAAATTATGAATTCAATAAAAAAATTGAATAAAGAAGAGTATAAATTAATTATGTTTGAAGAGAGAGTTATAACTCATATGTAGGTTTAGTTTAATTTTAATTAAATCTAAAGTATTGATTGATATTACTTAACTTAAGAAATGGTTGGAACAAGTAAACTTCCTACCCTTCTTTTGATGATTATGAGATATGTTTTTTTAGATTAAAATACAATATGCCAATATATTATATTTTAATCTAAGGTTTGATTTATTTCCAATGACCAATAAATAGATCTTAAGAAATGTAGTAAAATCAACGTGTTGATGAAAAAAATAAGTTGTTGCAATTACTGTTGCAAACAAATAAAAAGCTGTATTACAAGGTATCTAAGCCAATTAATACAATAATTCACCAAAATAAATTGTGCCACTGACTGGACTTATAAAATAAGATATTTATTAATTTTCACTAATGATTAAGGGTAAAAGGTACAAGCAGCATAGATTTTTACTAATTATTGTTACGAAATTTTAATTTAGTTTTTGAGGTAAAGTAATTAATTTAAGTTGAGACGATTTTACGAACCAAACAAGAGAATATGGAATAATGTTAAATGATAAATTTAGATGGAAATTGTTGGATGAAGCGAGTGATTTTATGAACAAGATAATTAATGATTTTTTTAAAGAAACATACGGAAAGAATGAAAGTGAAGATAAAAGTAAGTTGATTTTTGGTGGAATAATAATATTATTATCAGCTGTGCCAATTTTATATTTAGTAATATATGCAGTAATAAACAAAATAATATTAGAGATTGATCAAATAGTAGGTTTATGCTTATGTTTAATGTTCTTTTCAGTAGCCTTGCTTATAGTTACAATATATTATATTGAAAAAAAAAGTGAGCCTGATAAATATAAGCGTATAAAAATTGGATTTTTTATATTTAGCATACTTCTATTTATTGTTATTATGTTACCTGTTGCAATATTCTTTAAAATATTAAATAAAACAAAAACTTATAATTTATATACATATAGCACGTTGTTAGGGCTAATATCTATTATAGATATAATGTTAGTATATATGTTATCAATACTAACATATATATTTTTCTCACAATTTGAATGTATAAAAGCAGGAAATACTAGTATTTTTCTTGCATTTATTATAAGTTATCTACTTTTATTAGCTATGGTTAATATATATTTTGGGATAAAGATTAAATTTTTAATAAGGAAAAACAAACAAGGGGATTTTTTAGAACATATAAAAGTTTTAGATGAAGATTTTAAAAATATTAAGCAAGAATTGTATTTACTAAATTTTGTTATTATTGCTTTCTGCACGGCGGCATTTTATTTTATTAATATCCCTTATCCATATAAGTTAGATGATAAAGCATTATATGCCTTTACACTATATATAGCATTTGATACTGTATATTCGAAATGGAAAGACATTAAAATAAATAATGAAAAGCAGAAGATACAAGAAGAGGAAATAAAATTATTAAAAAGTAAAGTTGAGGACGAGTCTAAACAAACTGCAATTATTGTAGAGAGGTTAAATGTATTACAAAAAGAATTAAATGATTTGAAGATGGAACATATAAAATTAAAAGAACAAAATAATAAAAATAAATTAATTAGAAAATTAAAAACATTGATATCTGAAAAATTTAATATACGATTAGATTAGGTTAGTATAATAGATAATAATGATAATACTTATTATCTTGGATGCTTTTTAGTGATACCAAGATATCATAGCAAAGGAATGGGATAAGAAGCGCTTAGATTTTGGAATAAAATGTTCAAGTATAATCCAACTAATATTAAATAGAATGATATTCTAGATTTTATCAAGATTTAATTTAAATTATATACCTAAAATTCACAATAAGGTATTGGGGGGAAGAATGCATATGAAAGATAAATTAGAAAATAAAATTTTAAGTGACATAGCTACACATATGAAAGTTGTTATGAAGGAGCGGCATATTTCATTCAAGTTAATGGATGTAGATGCTCAATCTGTTTTAGAATATATGAATGAATCAGAAGGAATATTAGGGACTGAGCTGAATGAAAAGAAAAAATCAGATATTAAGAACATTTTAAATTATATGAAAGTAATAGAAAAATTGAAAAAAATCAAACCTAGTAATGAAGAATGGTTAACAGAGTTGAATAAAAAGATAGAAAATGAATCTAATAGTAAGATTATTTTACAATATATGAATGCATTACAGAAAACTATAAGATCTAAGCCTAGAAAAGTTATTTATTCAAAAGAACTTAGAGAAAAGATTGATACTAAATATTTTGGAAATGAGAATGATGATTATATAATAGAAAATGTAGATGAAATTATTGATTTAGTTCAGCATTTTAAACAGATGTTTGAAGATGGGAAAGATATAAATAATCATTTGAGTGGAGAAATATTTTCAAGTAATCGTCAAGATATGCTGTTTAATACTTGGAATATTAAACATATTCATTTAAATAAAGTAGAAGTAAGAAGTAAATCTGCAATGAGAAGAAACCGTGCTGATTTTCTACTATTCTGTATAGTGAAAGAAGAAAACGTATATTTTATTGATATAAGGCGACATCCAAAAGGAAATGAGTTTTCATCATACAGTTTTTTAGAAATCCTTTATAATAACAACCTTATGGAAGAAATAGGCTTTTTTAAGAGTGATCTATATATTCCATATTCTTTAAAGCCACAAATCACTAGTGATGAAGATATATATATAATTTATAATAAATGCCATGGGAATATTGGTTTTGACTTTAAAGGAAATCTTTTTACAAGTTTTTCGGGAATTGTAAGCACGGGAGATAAGTTTGATAATATCCATTTATTACAGAAAATTATAAAAGGTATACGTCAATTTCCTTATGATGATAGCAGTTATATTGGATTTAAACCAGTAGACTATAATTCTTGTATAGGAGATTTAGAATTTAATATAGAAAATGATATAGAAAAAATTACGTTAAATATTGATGATTGTATATAAGATTTGGAGTAATAATTAATAAATATATAAAATTTATTCAAAGATGATATTAACGAAACTATATAAGTTGCGATAATGAAACTACATAGTAGTTATTTAGATAAATATGAACATCAAATATGCAATGTAAATTCTTTAACGCAACATATATATATAGTTATCAAAGAATATTATTATTATTTTCAGTAGAATAGTATATGTAATAAAGCTAAATGAAATAATAGAAAAATTATTTGTAAAATACAATTTTATGGTATATAAGAATATAATTATATTTAAATGGGAGGGCATTATGGAATTAGAAAAAATTAAAATTTTAAATTTCAGAAATTTTGAAGAGCTGGATGTAAACTTGAAAAATAGAAATGTTATATTAGGATTAAATGATGCTGGAAAGAGTAACTTTTTGTATGCAATTAGGTATTTACTAGATGGTAAAATTAGAAAAAGTGGCTTTTTAGAATCTGATTATTATAATAAGAACATTAAACAAGAAATAGAAATTACTATTTGGATAAATATAGGAGAGGAAACAGATGTTGATAATAAGAAATTATATAGTATTATACAAGGTGCAACAGATACTGATATTTTATGTATAAAGTTAGTAGCTGCATATGATAATGATTTGATGCTTGGCAATGCTATTTTGAAATGGGGTTCTGATGAAAGTGAGTTAGAAAACATGCCTAGTTATGGTATAAAATTTGCTATTGATGAAATATTTAATGTTGTATATATAGACTCATCAGTACAATTGGATAAAGTTTTTAAAAGATATACAAAAAATTTATTACAAGAAAAAAATATATCAGAAAAAGAAAGGAATACGCTAGATAAGAAAATTAATGGATTAAATAAGAGCATTAGTATGCTAGAAAATATAAAGCATATTGAGAGAGATATGGGAAATGTATATAAGACATATAGAAATGAAAAGAATATTAAAATTAATATAAAATCGGAAATAGAATTAGAAAATATATATTCAAAGCTAATTCCATACATTAGCTATAATAAAAATGAATATTTTCCTACATCAGGAGATGGGAGAATGAAGATTTTAGAATATACTTTACTTACGATGGAAAGTAGTGAAGTTTCTGAAAAAAAAATCAATATATTTTTAATTGAGGAATTAGAGAATCATTTACATAGATCTATGCAAATTGCATTGTCATATCAATTATTCGAAGATAATTTATTTAAACATATGTTTATTACAACTCATTCAGATTTAATTATAAGTCAAATGGATAAAGTGAATTTAATAAAATTGTTGGACAAGGATGTTGCTAATGGGAATGCACTTTATTATGAAGTTCCGGACGAGTATAAGATGTTGAAGAAAAAATTAAATGAAAATCTATCAAAAGCTATTTTTTATAATACAGTCTTATTAGTGGAAGGACATTCGGAGAAAGTTTTATTTGAACATATTATGATGAATGTTCTACCAAAATATGAGAGCGAGGGTGGATATATATTAGTAGTAGATGGAATTAATTTCAAGGAATACTATAGAATTTTAACTCAATTAGGTATAACTGTAATTGTAAAAACTGATAATGATTTTGAAATAAAAAAGATTAAAAAAATTAAAGGAAAAAAACAACAATATAAATGTATATATATTGGAATTAATAGAGGATTAAGACTAATTAATATGAGTGAAGTTAATGGAAAGATAATTACGGATATAGATAAAGATGATTATGAGAAAAATAAAATTAGCAAACAAGAGAATTTTTATGATAATCAAAAACCTAATATGGATATTTTAGAAAAGAATAAAGTATTTCTTTCAAAGGTTGACTTAGAAAATGATTTATATGATGTAATACCAGATGTTTTTAATAATACATTTAATGGAAAAACAAAAGATGTTAATGTGAAAAAAATGCAAAAAGCCAAATTAATTAATATGATAAATTTTTGTAAGAATATTAATAAAACGACATGTATAAAAATCATTCAAAGTGAGAGATTTAAGTGTATTAAGGAGTTAATAGAAAATGTTGAACATAAGTGATCAAGATGTAAGAGAAAAAGTTTTGCACTCTGATGGAAATATTATTGTAAGTGCAAGTGCTGGTACAGGAAAAACTCATACTATTATAGAAAAAATAGAATATGATATTTTAAAGATAAAGAGTTTTCAAACATATGCAGTTATAACATTTACACGAAAAGCAACAAATGAAATCTCTAATAGACTAAGAAATAATAAAATCAATGGATTTGTAGGAACGAATGATAATTTTATATTAACAGAAATAATTAGACCATTCATGTATACTGCATATGGAAAGGACTTTAAAAAAGAAATAAAACCGGATTATTCAAATGATAATGCGTTGGAGGACTTTGAAGAGGGTTTAGAAATTATCAAAAGTGATGGAGTTATATGCAAGTACAAGACAAATAGAAGCTGTAAAAATCGTAAAAGAAATTTTGGATTTCAGTTAGCTTTGGAAATTTTGAAGAAATCTCACATTGCCAGAAGATATATGAAAGCTAAATATTTTAGAATTTACATAGATGAATATCAAGATAGTGATAGAGATATGCATAACCTATTCAAATATCTATATAATAATCTGAAAATACCATTATTTATTGTAGGGGACATAAAGCAATCAATATATGGATGGAGAGGGGGATACCCTGATGGATTTATTGAGTTAATGAAAAATAAAGATTTTAATACATTTACACTATACCATAATTTTAGATCTAATATTTCTATACAAAATTATTCGAATATATTTATGAATGATGCTAGAGAAAACTTTAAATTAAATAATTTAGAAAAAGAAGTTATTGGATTTAGATATCCTGCTGAAAATAGTTGTGAAGCAATAGTAGAATATGTAAAGCAGTGGATAAATGTTGATGAGAGTTGTGCATTTTTAGTTAGAAGGAATGATAAAGCAGAAAAAATAAGTAATTTATTTAAAAGTAAAAACCTAGATTTTGAATATATACCAGGATCGCCTTTAGATAATGCAGATATGGAAAGTGAACATATATGGATAGCTAGAAGTTTAGCTAACTATATATGGAATAGTAGATATTCTGAGTATAATTTTTTTAATGAAATTCCTATGCCAGAATCATTCAAAGTAAATGCAATAAATACATTACTTAAGAATATTAATAAAAATATAGAAGAAAAAAACAAATTTCTACAGCAGTGTAAAAAACTATATTATTTTTTAGGTTATGATGATGATTTAAAAATTGAAAAGGAAGTTGAAAAATTATTTGACGTTATAAATGATAAAAAATATAGTGTTACATATAATGCAAGCAAATATAAACATACAATTAATACAATTCATTCATCAAAGGGATTGCAATATGAACAAATAATTATATTATCGGATGATTATAAAATATGGAGCACCGATGATGAAGAAAATGAATTGCATTATGTTGCTATTACACGTCCTAAAAGGAAATTATTGATATTAGTATCAGATGATATGTATGTTAACCATATAGAAAAGTGTGTTAAAAGCATTACAACAATATGTAAAACACCGGTAGGTATCGAAGATGTAATCTTATTAGAGAACCATTAAAGTAAGGAATATAATATTTGAAAATAGCATGATTTATTAGCAAGTTCGGGAATACTTTCATCACAAAGGGGTCAGTGCCTTGTAAAAAAATGTAAGAGATAAGTTGCTAGATTAAAATATTAACTAGACAAAAATGAGGATAAATAATAATTACAAAATATCATGTTAAGTATTGATATTACTTAACTTAAGAAACAGGTGGAAAAATGAAAATTTCCACCATTCTTCCGCCCATCAGTAAGATATGATTAAATATTTTAAAATACAATATGTAAAGATTTGATATTTTTAAAGTTATGTTTGAAGTAATTTCAATAATGAATAGATACAATAAAATGTACTAAGATATAATTAAGTATTTTTCTTCAACACACACCTAACGGTGAAATTATTATATAAAATAGCAAAGCTACAACTAGCCATAAGGATTAAATAGTACTTATTAAGTCTAAATTTTTTCTAATATTGACAGTATAATTAATTTAGTATATATTATAATTAATAAGACCTAACACGCCTCTTAACAATGCGGACCACGTTAGGTTATTTTGATTTAAGGAGCTTTTTAGAATATGGACAAGAAAACTTTGCAAAATCCAATTTCAATAGATGATCAAATTGATAATTTAATTTCAAAAGGTTTAATAATTGAAGATAAGGATTATGCAAATAGCTTTTTAAGTAAAGTATCATATTTTAGGTTTATAAAAGCTTATAGTATAGGATTAAAACCTGTAAATGGGGATTATTATAATGGGGTTAGTTTTAATAAATTGGCAGATATATACATGTTTAATACTAGATTAAGACAAATCCTTTTTCCTTTAATAGAAGAAATAGAAATAACATTAAGATGTAATTTATCTAATTATATTTCTATTAAATATGGAAATCTTAGTTATGAAAATGAAGAAAACTTTCAAAATCCATTGTTTCATCAAAGATTACTAAAAGAACTAGAAAAAGAAATTACTAGGAATAATACATCTTTTGTTAAAAATTTCAAAAATAATTATAGAGAAGCTAAACTACCTTTTTATGCAGCAATTGAATTATTTAGTCTTGGAATGCTCTCAAAATTTTTTTGTAATTTAAAACCAGAAGATAAAAAAGCTATTGCTAAAGGCCATTATGATATAGGCTATACATATTTAGAAAGTTGGATTAATAGCATATCTTATGTTAGAAATATATGTGCTCATTATGGTAGATTGTATAACATAAAATTAGTTAAGCAGCCAATGTTATATAAAGAATATAAAGAGATTAATAATTATAGAATATTTGCAGTTATCTTATGTATGAAACATATTATTAAAAATGAACTACTTTGGCTAACTTTTAGAAATGATTTATTAGCTTTGGTTGAAAAATATTCTACTTCCATTAATTTGGAGTATATTGGTTTTATAGAAGGATGGGAAAACTTAATTTGAAAATAACATAAATCAAAAAGTATGATATAAGAACTAGGATTTTAATGATAGAATTCTAGTTCTTTTTTGGTTAAATATAGCAGCAAAAATATATATAAATATATTGTTTAATTATTATTTTTGCCCTTGTATTTGCCCTTAACGCAAAAATATATTAAGTTACAATAAAATACAAATTGTACTTAAAGGCTGATTTTATCTAACATTAGAATATAATAAGATATAGGAAAATGGCTCAACACCCAAATGTGTTCTTGACAGTTTTAAACTGTCAAGAAATGGCTATTGCATTCTAATAGAATTCTTCCTTTGTAGTAGTCTTTGTTTCTTGTAAAATAATGCCTTCGTTGAAGGGAT
>Ga0302173_10000452_pt1 | contig 22310 bp, 13 predicted proteins | sample I_Fen_N3_1_FD_198785 | JGI IMG/M metagenome (GOLD analysis project Ga0302173, IMG submission 198785) | Peat permafrost microbial communities from Stordalen Mire near Abisko, Sweden - I_Fen_N3_1 | ecosystem: Environmental > Terrestrial > Soil > Wetlands > Permafrost | place: Sweden: Abisko... | reverse complement strand
AAGTGATTATTTACTAACCCCGTTCTTAAGAGAGATCCTGGCAAAGCGTGGATTAGCTTCATACGCGCCTCCCCTGTTAATTATTACAAAATGAGATGAATCCCGGCTTGCAACATCAATTTTCCATCCGGTTCGGGGTTTATAAAATTCGAATGACCTGTTTTTAACAAGTTCTGCATACAAACCACCGTCAGCCGCCAAGTTTATATCTTCAAAGAAGATACCCCACATTGTTGGTTTTATATCAGCTAAAGACTTATCAGCATCCACAATAATTGGATTTTGCTTCTGAGCACTTAGATTTAAAGAGCAACCTAAGACAATAAAAAGAGCCGTTATAAAAGTTCGATTCGTCATAATATATTCATTTATTACTAATTGATCCGTTTGGATAATCTCCCATTAATTTTGACAGAAGTGGCTCCATTTCAAGAGCCCAGGCTTTTGCACCTTCAGGGCCAGGATGAAGCCAGTCGGGCATCATGTCGTGATTGATCGATCCGTCATGATTCAGGAATACCTTGTTCACATCACAATAAAAAATGTGTTTACCATCAGCAATACCTGAAACAATATCAGAAGCCCGCTCAAGAATGGCCCTGTGCGATGTTGGATTCGGTCCACCGTAACACCCTGGAAAACACCGGAGCACAATAATTTTTGTGTCAGGAAGTTTTTCACGTATCCGACTAACGATTGCTTTGATACCTCCCGCAAGCTGGCCCGCTGTATGGCGTGTTGGATAGTTCTTCTCATCCACGTTATTTGTTCCTATTTCAAGTACAATGACCTTCGGTGATTGTCCGTCAAGTTCACCATTTTCAATATTCCAGATAATATTCTCAGTCCGATAACCACTGTAGCCAAGATTCAATGCATTACGATGGGCGAAAAACTCATTCCAGACAGGCTGATATTCAGGTTTCTCAAAGTTGTTGGTAATTGAATTACCTATCATTATCAGATCGAATTTCTCCTTAGCCACAAGTGCGAGTTTTTCCTGGTGACGCTGAGAACTATATCCCTTTACAGGAATTCCTGCAGGATTTTTTTCAGATCTGAGATTATCTGATTTAGTATCAAGAAATGTTTTAATTATCCGTGCTAAATTGAATTTTTTATCTACAGGACTTGCACCGGCACCGGCTATCCATGCGCTATCTGCCAGGAGACAGAATGTTGCCTGACCATCATATCCGATCCATGTTTTGCTGTACTCCTGACAAGATGTGATCAATGATTTATTTTCTGCAGCCGGAATTGTTAAAAGAAGCCTCGGCGAAGGATCAACCGGGGGCATAACCGATTTGTAAACAGTACCAGGCACATATTCATCCATTTTTGCCGGAGAAATCAATATAAGATCAGCAGGCTGCTCATTATTACTTAGTTTATTGACGGTACATGCTGCCAGATAACCCCCGGAGGAAATTCCCATTAAAATGATTCGATTATCGCATAGTTTAAGACTTTTAAAATTTGTTCTTATTAACCGGTATGCTTTCAATATATCATTTATCGCTATTTCACCGGCCTCGGAGCCAATGCCAATATGATATTCCAGTATAGCTACATCAAAACTCTGGGTATTAAGAAACTTTGCCAGTTTCGCCGCTTCGCTTTTTATATTCAATACTTTATACCCGCCTCCCGGAAGTAATATTATTGTTCCTTTTGGAGATTCTGACTTCGTCCTATACACATGAAGAGGAGAGCCGCTAACATTTGAACAGAATGAGAATAAAATAAGAACGAAAACAATTATCGGCCGATGAATGAAGGGTTTTATTTTCAATTTAACTGACATTTTAATAAGTATAACTTCTTTATTGATTTATCACAGAACCTAAAAATTGCATCAATACTTTTATCTCATCGTTTGTTTCAACTTTAAGATGTCCGGATTGATTAAAAAACTGCTTAATCTGCTCTTTTTTATCAGGAGCAAATGCATACAGATTTTTTCTGGTCAGCCCCTTTAATGCAACCGTTTTTTTATTCATAAAGCAGATTATATATAAAGGATCTTCTTCATAGCTATCTCTCTGAATAATACCACTGTTTGTGTTAATTATTTCCCGTTGCCTGACGTAAAAAGTATGCCGGACAAACAAAGATAAATTACCTCGATATATTTCCTGTCCTAAAACTTCTATGGAATCATTAGAAAGTTCCCGCTTAATTTTGATTTTCCTGAAATTAACCGATGTATCGCCACGAACACTCTGAAAATGAAATTTTTGAATAGCTTCCTTATCGATCTTAACCGGCTTTCCTGACTTTGGTTCAAGCCAGAACAGTTCATCAAGCAATCCACTGTATTTGATATTTATATTCCGCACTATCTCACCGCTATTGAGAAAGATGTCACCGGGGAGCCAATTTTTGTTGAACCACGTTACCGTATCAGCAGGCGTAGCTACGAGCACACCCGGAAGCCTTGGTTCGGTTTTAGTGTTTTCTGCACAATTACAGCACCAGTATGTCTGACCCTGAAGAGACTGAAAAATGATCAGGAGGAGAATCGTATATATAATCTTTAACCTGCGCCTCATAATTTCATTTGGATCTGGATTGAATGACAATAGTAGCCGAGCAATTTACCGGTTCACCAGTGTTGGTAATACCCTGTATATTAATCAGGTATTTACCCTGAAGATCAGATGCATAGAATTCAATCTGCTTTTTTTCTGACTTTTTCAGGACAATATCCGGGTCCCATAATAACAACTGACGCATATCCGGAATATGACTGTTCACATCAACTGGTTTATAAAGTTCCTGTTTTGTGTACGATTGGCTTGATAATGACTGGTACTTTATTGTTGGAGTTTTAAATTCAATTCTATTAATCAGGAGATCTTTGCTGAACAGGGCCAATATCCCTTGAAAGGTCATATCCCCATAATATCTGTTAAATGGTAATGATTCTATACGTTTAATCTGTCTGGTGCCCAGACTAAGAATCTGATTCACATCATCTATAGGGACTCCATCCAGAAAAAAAGAGGGCTCTTCAGTTTTGTTTGCCTGATCCTGGAAATTAATATAGCCTGAAACATATTTGTCACCAACCTTTCTGACTTTCAATGCCGGCACTATTTCTTTCGAAATTTCAAGGAAATCATTCATTTCAATGAAGTCAGAAGGGAAAACTGTGGAATAATCTCTGAAATAGATCCTGGGAACAATACCACCGGGAAGAAATTCCTTTAATGTTGTTATTGACTGCTGCAGATTGTAGAACTTTTGCACCTGAACAATATTTTCACTCCTAAGCAAGTTCGGTCTGAAACCGGGTACATTGAAATTTCCTGAAGGATAGAATGGTTGAATCAGATTGAATTTATTCTCAGTTTGAATAGTAGCCTTCACATTCTCTTTTATCCTGATAAACAAATCTTTACCCTCGTAGTATGGACTTAAGTGAATTCTGAATGAGCCTGAGGAATCGGTTGAGGTGTACTGCAAATTCACTATACTGTCGGTTGTGGAAACAAGTAAAGTGTAAGGTGGCGGTAAACCTGCATCTATATTTTTAACAGAATCTGATTGATTAGCCTGCCCGGACAATTTTAAAACATTTCCTTCTATAACAGCTCCGTTTATTTCAGGTGTAAATCTGCATAAACTTTCTTTTGATTCAACTTTGTTTTCCCATTTGGTGGTATTATTAAAATACTCATAAATGGACGGTAAGGTAGGAATTCCCTGAATAATCTCCTTTACTGAGACTGACAGACGTGTAGTTAAATTCCCCGGAATACTACCTGTTTCAATGGAAAATGATATTTTCTCCCTCTGGTAAAATACCTTCCTGTCAATGCGAAGAACTAGATTCCCATTATCCGATTTATTGACTGAATCCTGACTTACAGAAGTATCTGCTTTAAGGACATTTAAAGAATCAGGGAACAGGTTCAGCTTCTTGTCAAAACGGTTGGCGATAACTATTTCTTTATTAAAGTATAACTCTTCAGAATGATTTCTCATGCAGCTTGTATAACAGATAATCTGGTAAATACCGGTGTTCAGGGTATCTGAGAGAGGGACGGTTCCATAGGCCACCTGATTATTAATTTCTAGCCTGCTGTTTATCACAAATGTATTATTTTGATCACGGATAATCAGATAAGCATATTTGCTCATCTGACCAGCATTTCCCTGAAGGTAAAGAGAATAGAACATATTCTCACCGGCGATATAAACATCTCTGTCGGTATGAAGATAAATCTTTTCCGGTTTTAGTAAACCACTACTGTTCTGTGCAATTATAGTACAAAAACAATTGATTAAAATTAGTATGGTGTATAGAACTCTTTTCATTAACGACCAATTAATAAACCCAAAAAGAAGGAGCTTTATTTACCAGGCATCCGTTTGATGTTGGAGGAAGAATATATGGTATTTTTTTTATTGAAGGTTGATTATTATCGAGATTTTTGAAGTCGACAGTATAAGCCGAAAGACTAACCGAAGATGTCTCAAAAAAGCCAAAAGCTTTTTTATCGGGATTTGTAATGCATTTAATATTTCCAATCAGCTGAGTTGCAATCGGATCGAAGAGTTTTCCATCAGATCGCAATTGCTCATTCATACTCTTATAATATAAATAAGCTGAATTATTAAGGGAATACTGCTTTAAATAAATCAGGCGATGATGAACCATATAGAATTGATATGTCATGGTTTTGACGCCAATATAGGACAAGTCAGGCTCCTGACGTCCCTTAGCATAACTCACTGCATAACAATTAATATTATCATCAATGAAACATACCTTATGTTTAATTACTGAAGCAGAATTTGCAGAATAACCTTCACCTGTTAAGTTAATATTCGGATCAGCATTTATTGTCTGCCAGCAGTAGAAATAATAACAGGGTGAAAACATTGGGCAATCGATATAATAATATTGTAGAACAAGATCTGAAGTAATCCGTAAATGAGGAAGTGTATCCGCCCGGTTTTTTATGTCAATGAGTATATCTCCTCCATGTGTTAATTCAACTAAACCGGTAATCCTGTTCAGCGTCTCCTGAGAATCGAACTCAGCGTAAACATTATCAGGCTGTTTTGCAGGCAATAATTTCTGAGGATCTGATTCATATCTGTCACCTTCCGAAGTTGTAATGTAAAGAGTATACTCATAGCCCGGATGGCCTGTAAACGACAGGGAATCTGAGACATAATATCCGTTTCCTGTTTCATGATAGCTATACAACTTAGTATGATTATCCATAACAGTAACCTTTGCAGAGGTTACCGGAATAGCCGAAACTGCGGAATCGAATGGCGCTGCATAGGTGAGCCGTACTTTGTAAGAAACCTTTTCATTCGTTATCAATCCATCCACCACCAGTGCTTTTTTATCCGTTATAACATTTGCATAATAAGGTTTGTAGCAGGAAACCAGCAATGAGGCAAATGTCATGAATATCAGAATGATATATCTCATTTTAGAAAGTAAAGTTGTATGTAAGTGTTGGAAACGGTATTCCAATTATGTATAGCATGTATGTATCATAATTCCTGACTTCATTTGATACAAAATGTTCTTCTTTTTTATAGAAAACTGAATAAGCATTCTTTCTTCCGTAAAGGTTCACCACGGAAAATGTCCAGCTGCCCTTCCATTTTTTCTTAATCCTTATGGATTCATCAAGTGTAATCGAAACATCAAGACGATGATAGTCGGGAAGCCTGTATGCATTGCGATCGGAATAATAAAGCAGCTGGTAATCATGGTAGCCGAATTTATACTCAGGCAGTGTAACCGGACGTCCGGTGCTATAAATAAAGGTGCTCCCGAATCGCCAGCGCCTTGAAATATGATAATTTAAATTAATGATAAGATTATGTGGCCTGTCGAAGCTGGAAGGAAATGTCTGATTATTATTTATTTTTTCCACTTCAAATAAACCGCTTGTTCGCTGCAATGAACGTGAAAAAGTGTAACTGGCCCACCCTGTCAGCATACCTGAGTTTTTCTTAAGGTATACTTCAATTCCGTAATTCATCCCCCTTACATTAAGCAAGTCTGTTTCGAGATAAGGATTCAGAAGAATTTGTGCTCCATTCTTGTAATCTATAGCATTCTTTAAATTTTTATAATAGACCTCAACCGATGTTTCTATCGAATTGTTTTTGAAGTTTTGAAAATATCCAAAAGCCCAATGGTCACAGATTAGAGGCTTAAGATCCGGGCTACTCAGTTTCCATACATCCGAAGGAGTCATTACTGCAGTGTTTGAGACCAGGTTGATATACTGATGAATACGGTTATAGCTGAATTTCAAAGAACTTTTATCTGAAATATTAAAACGGAAAGATAGCCTGGGCTCCAATCCGGAATATGTGCCGATTGATTTATTATTTCCGTACATAGTTGAATCGATAATTGATGCAGAAGTTTCTGGTAAACCCTGCTGATACGTGTACACTTTATTCGGTCCCAGATAGGTATAAAGTGAATACCTCAATCCTAAATCAATGGTCAGTTCTGGAGAAATTGTGATGTCATCAGTTATATAGAGTGCTGACTCAATTGCTTTTTCCTGATTTATGATTATAGGGTTGATTATTGTTTCGCTGTTCATTGGGTCTAAAGCACCAGGTTTAATTGTGTATAAAGCAGAATTTATACCAAACTCAACTGCATGCTTATCTTTTGGAAACCACGAGAAGTTCCACTTCAGATTTTTATAATGTAAGGATGAACTGATCTTATATGCTTCCCATGGCCGGGCAGTATCGGATTCGGAAACATTGTACCTGTAGTCACTTAACCCTGCAACCAGATTGAAATAGAGTTTATTGGTTATAGTATGCTTCCACCTTAACGACCCAAGAAGATTGCTATAATGATAGTCGGTAGTTTTACTGAATCCAAACTGATCATTGCTTATGTATGCGAATAAGTGAATTTTATTATTGCTATTGAGATTATAGGTCAGAAATGCATTTGCATCATAAAAACGGGCCGAACTGTTCATTAAATCGATATCGGGCATACTATGCAGGAGCCAGTTCGAATAGGAGCTTCTGGCGCTCAGCAACAACGTAATTTTTTTGTTCATGAGTGGAGTTTCAATATACAACCTACTGTCAATCAAACCAATTCCACCTTTTACAATTGTCTTGGCATTATCCGTAGCTCCGAATCTTATGTCCATAACAGAAGACGCGCGTTCCCCGTACTTCGCAGAAATTCCGGCTTTGAGCAATGTAACGCTTGAAATACCATCAGAATTGACTACCGATGTTAATCCGAATAAATGTGAAGAGTTGAATAAAGGTGCATCCTCAAGCAAAATCAGATTCTGGTCGGCTCCTCCCCCCCTCACATTAAAACCGGTTCCGAACTCTCCAATTGTCTGAACTCCGGGCATCAGGGTAATGCTTTTAATTATATCCTTTGTTCCCATTGAAACAGGAAGTTCCTTAATAGTTCTGGCATCGAACTTAATATAGCTCATTTGAGTTCCAGTGACATTTGCTTCAGGACGTTCTGCAGAAACCACCACTTCGTGTAGCTTTATCGATTTCTCATAGAGCTCAAGGTTTAAAGTGCCGTTGCCGACAAGTTTGATTTTTTGCGTACTTTCATCATAACCCATAAATGTCTGTCTGACAACATATTCACCTACAGGAGCCTGAATATGATAATTTCCTTTGGCATCAGCCATTACTCCGAGCTTTAATTTGTCAATAAATACTGATGCACCCGGTAATGGATTTCCATTCATTCCATCAACAACTTTGCCCTGGATAATAGCTTTTGCATACTTTCCATAGTCATCTGGATTACCCACAATGCGTTCATCGTTAACTTTCGGAGCAGATCTTGTTGTGATTTCAGGTTTGATGGGGACGAATACGTATAATACAGAATCAATGGTAAATATTGATAAATCGCTTTCTGCTTTTATCCTCTCGAGTATCTCATCAAACGATAGTCTGAGAATTGAGGAACTTATTGTTTTCATCTCAAACCAACCTGATTTGTAGAAGAACCGGATATGAAACCTGTTCTCCAGCGAATCAGTCAACTGGTCAATGGTCAGATAAGTGGTTCTTCTGACGTTTTGAGATAGTACTGCGGGGAAGAAGGAACTAAAAATTAATCCGGTTATCAGTAATTTTAAAATTAGTCTTTTAAACATCCAGTCCCATTGTTGAATTAATTGCTGACTATCTGAAAATCGGCTGAGAGAACAGATAACTTTCTTTATCCCATACAATAACTAAAATCGTAATAATTCTGATAATCATAACTGTATTACCTGAGCTGTTCCTGTATATCGAACAGTTTTATCGGGGTTCTCAGTCATCCCAATGCCTGTACCCTTGTTTTTATTTACAATTACTATCTGGAATGTTCGCTTCTGAATCATACCCGGAAATGCTCCTTTGCGATTATCAATAACAAGCTGGTGCTTTGCATCATCCCATTTAAAAGATATGGTAGTAAATGCTCCTTTTTCATAATTATAAGTGTCATTTTCATCTTCATATAATACAAAGGATCCATTTGCCCCCTGATAGATCCGGATCTCTAAAGGATCAGCAGTTTTTTCAGTAGCATACTGCAGGTAAGGACCCATCGGAACTATTGAACCGGCTTTAATATAAAGAGGAATAGTTTCGACTGGTGCCGGCGCGTCAATTGTTTGACCGCCAGTTAAGATCTGTCCGGTCCAGAAGTCAAACCATGTTGTCGATTTCGGCAGGTAGACCTTGCGTGAACTTGTCTGATGCTCGGTGACCGGGTTTACAAGGAATGCAGGACCAAACATATACTGATCAGGAATAGAGTTGATTGCCGGATCATCTTTAAAATCAAAGGCCAGCGAACGCATAATAGTGTAGCCTTTACTGGTAACTTCCCATGAGAGTGAATATATGTATGGCAACAGACGGTAACGCAGATTATCGTAATTCAAAAGGGTAGCTTTTGTTTTAGCATCCCAGTTATCAGAAAAGAGAGCTCTTTCACCTTTTCCGTGTATTCTGAATATAGGGCTGAATGTTCCGAACTGGAACCAGCGGGTAAACAATTCCCTGTTGTCGGCAGTCGACCAGTCAGGTGGCGCCCAATGGAAATGATAACCTCCTATATCTGAAGTCCAGAAAGGGATACCGGAAGCACAGGAATTTATCCCCTGCGGAACCTGGCTTTTATATGCTCTCCAGGTGCAGCTGATATCCGATGACCATAATGTTGCAGCATTACGCTGTGAGCCTGCAAAAGCCTGCCGGATAAGGAAAAAAGCTCTTTTCCCGGCAATATCTTTTCTCCAGTTATTATATAAGCCCGTGGAATGCATCAGAGAATAGGTGTTAAAAAAGTCAATTCCCTTTCCGGTAGCAAAAGTGGCTTTCCTTCTTTCATCCAAAAGGGAGCCGTTATCAGGTTCACACTGGTCAACCCACCATGCATCCCATCCCTGGGGGGCAATCAGACTGTCTCTGGCCTGATCCCAGTACATCTTCCTTGCTTTTTCACTATGAGCATCGTAGTAGTTGTCAAAAGTGTGAGTCATAACATTGTCCCACAATACTGTGGTTAGATTACCAGCTTTCTCCATGGCATTATAGTTTGCTGTTCCTTTTGCCATCACTGGCCAGATAGAGATCATTGCATGGATATTTGCCTTATGAAGTTCAGCAACCATTGATTTGGGATCAGGATACCTTTCCGGCCAGAATCTGTGTGAACCAATAACATCAGGTTCCCAGTAAAACCAGTCCTGAACAATACAGTCAACCGGGATCTTGTTTTTCCGGTAATTATCTTTTACAGACAGAACTTCAGCCTGACTTTTGTACCTGTCCTGTGACTGGAACAGACCGAATGCCCATTTCGGATACATCGGAGCAGCGCCGGTAGCCAACCTATAAGAAGAAATAATCCGGTCAAATTCCGGTCCATATATAAAATAATAGTCTATCATATTGCCGCTTTCCGACAAATATTTGTATTTCGTGTTCCCGGCCTCAGCACCTCTGAAGTATGATGGTGAGTAATTATCCCAGATAAGTCCATAACCTTTGTTCGAAAGAAGTACAGGAATTGCACCGGTCATATATTTAATTACCAGATCCTGATCACGTCCCTTATAATTTATCGACAGAGTATCTTCGGGATGACAGCCTAAACCATAAAGTGCTTCATCAGCCGGAGACAAAAACTGGGTTACGCAATTATTTACCTGAATTCCGGCAACTTCAGTTGCTGTCATTTTTTTACCGTTTTCACCGTCTTCAGCAAGGATTAGCGAACCTTTCAAATCGGTGAACTTAATTGCATTTGTTTCCCTGTTAACCAAAATCTTCAGATTTGAAGTGGCTATTATTATTTCGTCCTTATTTTCAGATATAGTGAATTTTGTGGCTCCTCTCCATTCGTTATTAATCACCAATGATTTTCTAAGATCAAAAGATGGCATCATAGTGTATTTTACTTCCACAATGTTTTCACTGCAAATTTTTACTTTCATTAACCCCTTATCGAGAGTGAAGGTCACACCATTGACATCCTTTTTGAAAGATACAATGGAAGCACTGGCAGGTGACGGGGTAACCATACTGATAGCTATCGCCAGTATAATGAAAAGCCCTGAAGTTGATACTTTCATCTTTTATAGTATTAATTTGTTACTTGAATTTTAAAAAATCAAAACTGTAATCAGATTGAGACTTTAATCCCACTCAAAGTTAGTAATTACTCCATTCAATTTCCATAATTATTAAACAAAGTATACTGTCTTATATTTATTAATGTATCCTATACAGACCTGCTCCATGACGTCTGATAGTCTGCCTGAACACGTCAGTGAATTTTCCAATTTCTTCCCCTGACCAGAGATCTTTAATGCTATGCGTGCCTGTTAACCCAATCTGATCAAGTCTCACTGACATTTCAACTGCATTCGTGGAATCTGATGCATTAAATAAGGCAAGGTATTTATCCCCAGTTTTTGGATCATCTGCTGACCAGGCAATCAGGTCCCCATTTCTGAAAAGTTGTTTATTATTGGTACTGTTCTGGTTAACGTTCAGAACATCTTTGTTGGTAAGTAATGACAATGTGAATACATCATTACTTGGAAGATCACCTCCGAACATTAATGGGGAACGGAATATTGAAAAGAGCGACATCACTGTATATTGTTCGTCTTTAGTGAATCCCGACATACGGGGAGCGCCTCTCTCAGCGCGAAGTCCAATTTTTCCCAGAGGAAGCATGTCTGCATCAGGAAAATGTCCTGATCCAATATGAGGTGCCCATGCAGCACAGGTCGCAAACTGTGGTTTTAACTGCGGCCAGTTATCCCAGAAATCATCGACAGTTCTCCACATATTGGCATTAACCTTCAGGAAATCCGCCTGTTCAATTTTAGCGGGCCCGGGAGAGATACTCAGTACAATTTTTCTCCCGCAATTGTCAATTGCTTTCCTGATCATTTCAATTTCCGGCAAACGGCCTGCCAGATCATCAACCTTAACAAAATCGATACCCCACGAAGCATAAAGCTGGAATAAAGAGTTATAATAAGCCTGACTGCCTTCTTTTTTACTATCGACAGTATAGTTATCCTTTAACCACTGGCATTGTCCGTCAGGACTATAAATATCCTGGGCTTTTACGTTAGAACCCAGCACCGGCAGGTTCTGTTTAACCGCCAGCACGGGAATTCCACGCATGACATGAATACCAAACTTCAACCCTATATTATGGATATAATCTCCAATAGGCCTGAAACCTTTTCCGTCTGCAGAGGATGGAAAACGGTTCACAGCAGGCTGGTAACGGCCATTCGAATCCATTACATATTTTGCATCGGATTCATTATAGCCTCCTGCTTTATCATTTTCAATGTACCAGCGAATATCAATAACAATGTATTCCCATCCGAATTTCTTAAGATTGGCTGCCATGTAATCAGCGTTAGCCTTAACTTCACTTTCAACCACTGTAGGTCCATAGCAATCCCAGCTGTTCCATCCCATTGGAGGTGTTGGCGCCCAATTAAGAAATGGTAGTTTTGGATCAGAACTGACATTTGATATTTTTTTTGTCTGGCAGGAGCTTATGATGAGCACCACCATCATTAAAAGAATAGATTTTTTCATGATATAAAATCAATAAGTGTTTTTTTTACATTTATTTTTCCATTCGTATAGTGACTCAATAAGATAAAAGTGCTCTTCTGCATTCTCAAATTATTATTAACTGAAAAATAGTCAATTCAATTTTAATTTATACCATTTAATAGCGTTCCGGCTATAAATCTTATTGATTACCTCTTTTGGAAGCTTCAGTCCGGAGAATGCTCCCCTGAATTTATCTGAAGTCATGATTTCGTCAGAAGTAAAATATTTCCAGTCATCCAGCCAGGTATCATGAACCCAGGATGAAAGCTTTCCACGATCATTTGAATCATTATCTGAAAGATCTGTTCCATATAACAGTCTGTCCTGATATTTAATACAGAAATCCCTGACCCTTTTACGATCTTTTGAAGACTGATACTGCAGATGGCATATCCGTGCCGACATATCAACTGCCATATTCGGATACTTATCGAGTCGTTTACCAAGTTCATCAACATTCCACTCCAGACTTCCAAGATGACAGCCTATAAAAATGAGATCGGGGTGAAGTTCGAGAAGATGGTCCCTGGCATTTATCTGGTCTTCATACGAAGGATATTCGGGATGCAGAAACATATGGTACTTTGGATTTTCTGCGAAATAACTGCTATCGCTGCTTACAGTCATTTCTTTCAATGGAAGCCAGCAGTTTCGCGGTTCACCAAGATGACCGGTGACCGGCATATTTTTGCTGATGATAAAGTCGATAACAGGCTTTAGTAGTGTATCATCAACCATTATAAACTTACCGTTTTTATCCCTTTCAGTCATCCCTATGTTTTTCCATAGTTTAACGGAAACTGCTCCGCCAGAAATATCATGAGAAAGGTGCGATATAACCTTGCGGCTCCAACTATTAGTTCCCCAGCCGGCAGTATCAAAATAAAATGTTGCTCCATAGAATACCCTGCCAGGATGTTGATTTACAGATTCTAGCGCCATTTCATACTGATGGCTTACCGAAACCGAGTCTGAATGATCCACATTAAGTGTGATAAGCAGGAATTTGTCTTTCTGAGCCTGTTCTTCAAAAAATCCGTTGCCGGTACTCAGATGTACATGTGAATCTATTTTTTGAACTGACTTGAAATCCTCTGTTGTGAAGTAATCACTCTGGCACCGGGAAAAAGTAATTACTGTAAGGATGAATAATAAAATATAGGATCTCATATAGTTTATCTTTTGGAGGAGACTAAAATTAAACAAAAAAAGGGAAGAACAAAAGTATTAACCATTGTTCTCCCCAGATATCTTAAGAAAATTTGATTAGTAAGCTACCTATTTGGGCATTACCACATAAGGTGCAGCATTGAGAAACTCTATACTTTTCTGGCAGCTGGTAAACTGGTCGAAATTATATTCTTCGATCTCAACAACTCCATACTGCATTCCCGATTTAGCGGCGGCTGCCCAAATAGCTGGAAAATCCATCATTGTTCCCTTGCCACCTATTTCATATTTGTCTTTAATGTGCCATAATTCAATACGTCCAGGGTATTTGTTGAAATAATCAACAGGTTTAGCGCCACCCATTACAGTCCAGTAAAGGTCCATCTCAAACGTTACCTTCGATGGATCAGTATTTGCAAGCATGAAATCGTAGATTGTCTGACCATCAAGCTTGGTAGAGAATTCTTTATCATGGTTATGGTAACCGAACTTAAGCCCTTTTGCTTTACACTTTTCACCTATCATATTGAAATAGTTGCAATACATTTTCAGGGTATCCAGACTACGGTATGCACCGGCACCCATAAATGGCTGAACAAGATATTTTGCGCCCAAAGCTACATGAGCATCAATGCAGGCATCCCACCATTCCATTATTTTGGTGAAATTGGCAGAATCAGGAAGCTCCTGCCCTACATGAGAACTTAAAATTGCAAGGCCGTTCGATTCGCAAAGTGCTTTAAATGCTGCCGGTTCCATACCATATAGTTTCCCATCGGTATAGCCTGCCGGCTCAACAAATTTGTATCCCATCTTACCAACTTTTGCTATTGCAGCAGGAACATCTTTCGTTATTGAATCACGAATTGAATACAATTGCAATCCAATGTTTTTCTGCGGGGTGGTTTTACATGAATACATTGCGGAAATTATAAGGCCTGTGACAGCCATTAACAATACAACTGAAATAATACTATTTCTTCTCATCTTGATCAGGTTTTGGTTTATTTGTTTTAGGTTAAATCATTTTGTAAAGTCAGATCATTGATTCTTAATTAATTGAAGTCAAAAATCGGCGAAGGTAAATGTAGGGAATATTTATTTCTATCCAAACAGATGCCTTGCATTCTTATATAACTATCGATCCAATTAAGTTTTTTTAACATTTCTGAAAAACAATGATTTGTTTTTCAGTTAGCCTTATTTTTTTACCTTTGAAATAACATTAAAGTCAATGAACCTGAAACTTAATAATTTAACTTTATTCGGAAACATTATTCTATGGTTAATTATCTCAACTATTTCTGAATCATCAACTTATTCTCAGGAAAGTGTCGTAGCCGATTCAACCAGATCAATGTCTGTTTCATCTGCTTACTCCACGACTAATACCATGAGTCAGAAGAATTCCTCTCAAAGCTTTTACAGAACCGATAGTGTTTTTTCATTCAGATCTTCAAAAGGATACTTCCCTTCACTGGTACACAACATTGGCGCTCAGGCTGCTGCTCCTTTCCATTTTACAGGAAGACAGTGGATTTATACCGGCGTAGCTGCAGGTATTACCACTGCACTTATCTTCGCTGATGAAGACATCGATGAATGGGCACGGGTCCAGAAACAAAAACACCGCTGGGTAAATACTTCTTCACCATTTATTTCTGAATTTGGAAGCAAGTATGGGCTGTATGTCGTATTTGCAAACGGACTATTAAGTGCTGCACTTAAAAAAGAAAAAGGAGTTCAGACAAGTTTACTTGCAACTCAGGCGTTTGTGACATCAGGTATCTGGACGCAAATAATAAAACAGCTTACAGGACGGGAAAGACCAAAAGCATCTTACATATTCAGCCATGTGGAGGGAGGAAGATGGCATGGAATATTTTCAAAGTATCTGGAGGTCTCACCTGATGACAGGTCACGAATGTCCTATGATGCATTCCCTTCCGGCCATACAGCTACTGCATTTTCGATTGCAACTGTTTTTGCTACACAATACAGTGATATAAAAGCTATCCCTATTATATGCTATTCAGCAGCAACAGCAGTAGGTATCTCAAGACTTACAGAGCATGAGCACTGGGCTTCAGATGTATTTGTGGGTGCTCTGATAGGATATTTGTCAGGCAGGCAGGTTGTAAGTAACTTCAGACGGACTCATCCAAATTCACCTGGTCTTTATACTCCACAGAAGAAGAATTACCGTGAAATAACATTTATTCAATATGGAAATCAGGTTGGATTTTCATTAAAATGGTAATGTCATTTTCAGAGTTTCAATGTAATCTATTCTGAAATAAACTTTAATAACGGTACCAGGATCGGCTGTCCCTTCTCAGCTGTGTATGTTGTTTTAGTAATTCCTTCCGAGCTAACATGTACGTAAGGGTTAGCTTTGCTCGTAAATATCAGTGCCCGTTCCCTTGCTTCAGGCGAAAACTTTTCGAACTGCGGATATACAGCACTGATTATTTGTTCCAATCCGGTACTTTTAGTATAAATGATACCCTTGTTTGATGGGTTTATGTCGACCGGCAGTTCATCCTGGACAATTACTACATTACCTCCTGAGGGTATCCAGTTCAGCCAGTTCATCTCATCACCTGCATCTTTTTCACTGCCCGTCCTGATTATAGTCTGAGAATAATACTTTTTAAGTCCGTCTTTAAAAGGTTGTGGCAGTTTTGTACGATTTATATATCCGGAGATCAGCCTGCAACTGTTATAATGACCTGCAGTGAAATTAAAATCGCCTGAATTCAGGTGTCCTCCCGAATTCACCAACTGTGATGAAAGCAGGTCAGTAAGTGTTTTAAATTCAACACTTGTGGTATCAATCTGAGTATTTTTTTTCTTAATATAATCCCTCAGCGAACTCATGTATCCTGTTTTATCAGAGCTGCCGAGATTTAGCTCCTCAGTAATCTCCATTATCTCGCTTGGTACATCATTCTGTCTGTTATAGTTCTTTGACATTTTGGCTACCGGAATTCTTCCCTGATCCATCAGTGCCTGTTCAACGATAGCGGAATTGTCAGACAAAAACTCCTCTGCATCTATATCAAATGATCCTGATGTGAGTCCGCTTGCTGAGACTGTGATGTGAATTTTGCCGGGTGTCCCGGTTGACCTGATAACATTTGATACAGGCATATCCATATACCATACTCCTTCCAGGGAATGATGATGGTTAATGTCAGATTCGTAAACTGAAGGACCAGCAAGAACAGCGGGGCCGGTTACTGTCCATTTGACAGTATTATTTGCACCATAAACGTGATTTCCCCAGGTATCAACTATGTCAGCCCTGACTATAGAAACCGAACTTTTGTCAGCAGGAATCTTATTCTGAGATCCGCTAAGAACTATCTTTGCAGGTCTTCCAGCCATTACAACTTCTGTTTTAATTGTCTTGCCATCCTTCGTTCCAACGATACTTAATGTCCCTGCCTCCACGGGAACGTTATTAAAGGTTATGCTATGGAAGTTTGACTGGTCAGGCAATTTATAACCCCTGCTGGCACCATTAACAAAAAGTTCAACCTTTTCACAATTTGAATTGACCACAAAATCTCTTAATTGTCCTATGTATTGTGATCTCCAATAATGGGGTTGAACAAATACCATTGGATTTTTGGAATAATTGGCCTGCCAGAAGTAATAAGCATATTTAGGAACTCTGTATATATCCAGATATCCTGCTGGAATGATGTGGAGTAATGGAGCATTAAGTGACTCATTGTCAGCACCGAAATCTGCATACAGCCAGGAACTGATATTTTCTTTCCCGAACTTACCACTCGCCTTGAGCATTGTCTGCTGGTATTCTTCAGTTCCGCTCTGCAGGCCATCGGCGGGTTCAAGATCTCTTACATCTTTATTATACCATCCTCTTATTGTGCATCTTGCTAGGTTTTCAAAAACCAGATTAGAATTGGTATATTTAACAAACGAGCCGGTTGATCCTGTCGTTAACTTTCCGGCTGTCAGAATTCGCGTAGTGTCTTCCGCATGTGCTGATTTTGAAGTATTTGCGTTATCATTTTCATTTCCCAGACTCCAGAACATAATACTTGGGTGATTCCGATCACGGCGGATCATCTCTTTCAACTGCTGTTCAATTACCTCAGCAGAAATTTCCTGATTATTAATTTCAGTCATCTCCTCATCGGCAATAATTCCCAACTTATCTGTCAGTTCATATACATATTTGTCGTTAGGATAATGGACTGTGCGGATGAAATTATAATTCAGATTTGATGACATATCAGTAAAGTCCATAAGGGTTAGCCATTCAGGCATTGCGTCACCTATCCATGGATATTCATTATACCTGTTTCCGCCATGTATCAGAATTTTTTTGCCATTCAGGTATAGCATATTCTCTTTATAATCCCATCTAAACCAGCGAAATCCAAGAGGGTTGCTACAATCATCAGTAACCGTTTTTCCATTCAGTACCTGCGATGTGACCATATATAAATACGGATCATCTGTTGACCATAAATGCGGATTTTTAACAGGTTTGAGAGTCTGGTCAAAAGTGTAAAGCTGACCCGGATTAATAACAGCATCAGTTTTTATTGTCTGAATCGTGTTGCCCGTGGCATCCTGAACAGATGTTTGCAGAGTGCATGATTTTTTTTCACTGTTTTCATTCTTCACCCAGGTTTGAATCCTTACTAATCCTTCTTTTTCGGTTACTCTGGGTGTAGTAATAAAAGCTCCTCCTTCGTGGGAAGCGGAACCCTGCATCGGTATGAAAAGTTTATCTTTCAGAACTAACCTTACATTACGGTGGATTCCGCCATAGACGTTAAAATTGCCAGCAACCATAGGAGGTATTTTAAAATCATCCTTCTGTTGGTTATTTACTGCTACTACAAGAACGTTGTCTTCTCCAGGCTTCATGAGACTGGTTAAATCAAAATCGAAGGAACCGTATCCGCCTTTATGATCGCCAAGGTACTTTCCATTAAACCATACTTTACAGTATTTCTGGACACCTTCAAACTCTATGAAAGCTTTCAGTCCGGAGTATTCCCTCTTAACAGAAAAATGCTTCCGGTACCAGCCCCATCCAACCCACCAGTATGGATCTTCAGCTTCTGACACGTTTCTTATAAACGGGTGAAGGTCTCCGGTGGTTTCATAAGTATTCCAGGTGTGGGGAATTCCGACAACAGGCCATTTTGAATCATCGAAGCCCTGAGCTTCATATCCTTTATTCGTGGCACTACCGGGAAAATAATTAAATGTCCAGTTTGAATTTATTAACTTTTCAATCCTATGGCTTTTCTGATTTTCTGACTGTTTTTTCTGGGAATATGCTAAAGATAAGCTGAGCAGTACTGATAACAGAAAGGTGAGTGCTTTCATATACAGGGCGTTATAAAAACCAAATTTACTAACTCTAAGATAATAAATATTAAGAAGATTGAACTATATGTCCGTAATAATTAAAAATCGGTTTCGGAAAACTGTGAAATCTGATTTGAACAAAATAATCATTAGCTATGTTGTAAATAATGACTGCTCTTTCTCATGTATTGTAAATTTTTAGCAGGTATTCAGGGTAAAAACAACTATTAAATACTCTGAATGCAACTCATTAATATTCAGACTCTCAGAAAAAGCTATAATGAAAGTCAAAAATTATAATATTTAACAAATATGAAAATTAATAGCACATTTTCTTTGATATATTAAAAATATAGGTACATTTGCCAATCAAATTATAAGAAAACAATGAAAATATCTTTAATCCATATTATAGTCCTCGTACTCATTCTTGCTCAACGCACCTGACCCGGGAATTATATGTGTTACTATAAACATACAGAAGCTTTCCGGGAAACCGGGAAGCTTTTTTTTTAATATGATTTTTTACGATGAATAAACAACTCAGAAGCTCAAGAACAACAACCGGCAGAAATATGGCAGGTGCAAGAAGTCTTTGGCGTGCCAACGGTATGAAGGAAGAACAGATGGGAAAACCTATTATAGCCATCGTTAATTCTTTTTCACAATTTGTACCCGGTCATGCCCATCTTCATGAAATTGGTCAGGTAGTAAAAAGGGAAATTGAGAAAAGGGGTCTGTTCGCGGCAGAATTCAATACCATAGCAATAGATGATGGAATTGCCATGGGGCATGATGGGATGCTGTACTCACTGCCCTCGAGGGAATTAATAGCCGATAGTGTTGAATATGTGTGTAATGCACATCTTGCCGACGCAATGATCTGTATAAGCAATTGTGATAAGATCACACCGGGCATGCTGATGGCAGCGATGAGAATAAATATTCCCGTGGTATTTGTGTCAGGAGGACCGATGGAAGCAGGAAGGTTCAATAACAAATATATCGATCTGGTTGACGCGATGGTTGCTGGAGCTGATGAGTCAATAAGTAATTCAGATCTGAGTGAAATTGAAAAACTTGCATGCCCCACATGTGGATCATGCTCGGGTATGTTCACTGCAAACTCAATGAATTGCCTGACAGAAGCATTGGGACTGTCGCTCCCGGGGAACGGAACAATTGTCGCCACTCACCTTAACAGGATAAAGCTTTTTGAGAAAGCTGCAGGCATTATTGTCGATCTAGCTAACAGGTATTATAATGATGGTGATGAATCAGTACTCCCCAGGGCTATAGCAAGTAAAGAAGCTTTTATGAATGCGATGTCGCTCGACATTGCCATGGGAGGATCAACTAATACGGTTCTGCACCTGCTTGCTATTGCACAGGAAGCCGGCGTTGATTTTACGATGAAGGATATAGATGAACTTTCACGGAAGATCCCGAACATATGCAAAGTAGCCCCAAGCTCTCAATATCATGTTCAGGATGTAAATCGTGCTGGTGGAATATTAGGGATAATGGGTGAGCTTAATCGGGTTAATCTGCTAGACACCAGAGTAAACAGGGTTGATTATAAATCACTTGCAGAAGCTATTTCCGATTGGGATATCAAAGGTGGAAAAGCAATTAAGGCTGCATTTGATGCTTATAAAAGTGCCCCTTCTATGGAAAAAAATCTTAAGATGGGGTCTCATAATACTATGTTTAAGGAGCTTGATACTGATAGGGAAAAAGGATGCATCAGGTCGGTGGAATTTCCTTATAATAAAGATGGTGGATTATGCGTGCTCTTCGGGAATATTGCCTCCAAAGGTTGCATAGTTAAAACGGCAGGAATTGATCCTTCATTGTTCTCATTTAAGGGGAATGCAATAATTTTTGAATCACAGGATGAAGCCTCGGAAGGCATACTAAAAGGAGCTGTAAAAGATGGTGATGTAGTCGTTATAAGATATGAAGGCCCAAAGGGAGGCCCGGGAATGCAGGAAATGCTCTATCCTACTTCTTATCTTAAAGCCAAAGGACTCGATAAGAAATGTGCTCTTGTAACTGACGGAAGGTTTTCAGGTGGAACATCAGGATTATCTATCGGGCATGTTTCTCCGGAAGCAGCATCGGGAGGTGAACTGGCACTTTTAAAGACAGGTGATAAAATTGAAATTGATATACCTGGCAGAAAAATTAATGTTCTTCTGACTGATAAAGAATTGAAAATCAGAAAACAGGAAGAAGAATCAAAGGGAGATAAAGCTTTTAAACCATCAAAACGGGTTCGTGTGATTTCTTCAGCCCTAAGAGCCTATGCTGCGAACGTCAGTTCAGCGGATATAGGGGCAATAAGGCTCATATAAAAGAAAGGAAAAAGGAAAAAGGGAAAAGTATCAAGACTGCACAACTGCATGTCTGCATGACAATTAGAAATTAGATAACTATGTATATGAAGACTGAAAAGGAAACAGAACAACCTACGGCAGAGATCTATGGCCAGCAAAAGATCAATGGAGCTGAAGCTCTCCTGAATTGTTTGGTTGAGGAGGGTGTAGATACTATTTTTGGTTATCCTGGCGGCGCAATTATGCCCGTCTATGACAAACTGGGCGAATATGAGGGCAGGCTAAAGCACGTTCTCACACGTCATGAACAGGGTGCAGCACATGCCGCTCAGGCATATGCAATGGTTACAGGGAAACCTGGAATCTGTTTTGCTACTTCAGGACCCGGAGCTACAAACCTGGTCACAGGAATAGCAAATGCATTTCTCGATTCCGTTCCGGTGGTATTTATTACTGCCCAGGTAGTATCAAGTCTTATCGGAACAGATGCATTTCAGGAAACCGATATAATTGGAGTTTCAATGCCTGTAACAAAATGGAATTGCCAGGTTAAAAAATCCCACGATATCCCGGAAACAATTGCAAAGGCATTCTATATTGCCAAATCGGGGCGACCAGGTCCGGTTCTTGTTGATATTACAAAAGACGCCCAGCTTGAAAAACTGGATTTCAGATATACAAAATGTGATTATATAAGAAGCTATAATCCGCATATTCCTATGCATACCAAGGCAATAGAATCAGCTGCGATAATGATAAACCATGCTGAAAGGCCACTTATCCTTGCCGGACATGGAATACTGATTTCAGGAGCCGAAAAAGAACTCAGGGAATTTGCTGAAAAAACAGGAATTCCTGTTGCATCAACGTTGCTTGGTCTGTCAGGGTTCCCGTCAAATCACAGGTTATTCACGGGTATGCTGGGAATGCATGGAAACTATGGGCCTAACCTGCTGACAAATGAAGCTGATCTGATCATAGCTGTCGGTATGCGATTCGATGACAGGGTAACCGGAAATCTTAAAAAATATGCTAAGAAAGCATCTATCATTCATATTGAGATCGATGAAGCAGAGATAAATAAAAATGTAATGGTAGATGTAGAAATAAATAATGATGCTAAAGAGGCTCTCAAATACCTGACTTCTCTGGTTAAACCAAACTCATTCGAAAAATGGATAAGAGAATTCAGAATATGCGATAAGACTGAATATGAGAAAGTTATAAAATTTGAAACAAAACCTGAAAAAGGAGAGCTCAGGATGGGTGAAGTAGTAAGTC
>Ga0302173_10000450_pt1 | contig 22374 bp, 23 predicted proteins | sample I_Fen_N3_1_FD_198785 | JGI IMG/M metagenome (GOLD analysis project Ga0302173, IMG submission 198785) | Peat permafrost microbial communities from Stordalen Mire near Abisko, Sweden - I_Fen_N3_1 | ecosystem: Environmental > Terrestrial > Soil > Wetlands > Permafrost | place: Sweden: Abisko... | reverse complement strand
CCCGGCTGTATTAGAAAATTAATTACACTTTGTTTAAAATCTTAGCATCAGGTATGCCTATTACGCCTCCCTGCTCCATCGCTGCTTTCAGTTTAGGACTTGCCATGAAAGTTGTAAGTGCTTCTATACTTGGAGCTTCGCCAACCAGAGTTATAAGATTTGGATTATTTACAGATTGAAATACTCCGGTTAACTTAAGACCTGCTTTTGAGCGATTTACCTCATCTGCATCATATACTTTTCTCCAGTCAGAATAATTTTTTACTTCATGAGTTATAATTACTGTTTTCATTTTATTGTATTTTATTTTCCCTACTCTTGAGGCTTTTCAGAATACGCCCCGTTTTTTAAGAGGTTTCTGGACTCCTCTTTTTCTTTAAACTAAATGAACCGGACGAACAGTTAAAAAAAGCCCGCCGGTTGAATAGGCTTAGATAATTATTTTGAAATAATATTATGTACCTGATGAAAGACAGGTGGTGCCGGAGTGACTCCGTTCTTCTTTAGAATAGGAATAAGTGTTTCAGAAAATTTATTTAAGGCTTCTTCTGATTCCCATACGTCTGTAACAAGCATACCGGAAGGTTGAAGTGTTGCGACATGATAGAGGCGACCTGGAGGGCTCCCGGCTCCTGCTGCTTTTAAATCCTTAATTGTTTGCTCATACCTTTGAACGGTGAAGTCAATCTGATTGAATTGAACAAGTATATTTTTCATTAGAATAAATTTTAAATTTTCCTACTCATATGGCTTTTCGGATTCGCCCCGTTTTTCATTGGTTTCTGGTCTCCGGCAATATAACAATTTGAAATCTACTATGTTCGAAAGATATAGAACCGCTGCTTTATCTGCTGTATTTAAACCTGAAAAGGTTTTTATTGAAAAGATAACATTGTTCCAAAACTTAACTTTTAGGAAAAGAAAGATAATCAGACCGGGTATTTTTTGTTTAAATATTTATTAAAGAATAGGGTCATTACAATAGACTTTTTTCTTACAGTTCTTGCAGTATTTCCCCATCCAGACATCATCAAATTGGCTCATAACAGCCTTAACTATTTCAGGATTGGTTGTAACGAATCCTGATTCAAAATTGCGTGTATTTATGCTTTTTATTCCTAATCCTGCTCCGGTAAGATTTGCAGAACCTGTATACGCATACCTGCCATCAATAATAATATGTTTGAAATGAATCCTTGGGCATAGCTGCCTCTCCATATTTTCCCATAGCAATGGATATTTATCAAAACTTTTTCGAAAGTTGACTCCAGGTTCTTTTGCATGCAGAAGGCGAATGGCTACTTTCTTCTTTACTAAACTATCTAGTACAGATAAAAAAGATTGTACAGTTCCCTTAAAGTGCACATGTAAATCTTTGATATCAGCCGTACCTATCCATACGAAAGAGTTTGCACCGGCAACAGGCTCAATAGCCTGCTTATATAATTGCTCGTTGGTTACAAAATTTATGCTCATGTAAACACTTTAACTTGTTATTTCATAAATTTAACCCTCAAAACGGGAAACCGGTACTCAAAATCCTAAAACCTTTAAAAATTCTCCCTGTAGTTAATTATGAAGAATGCAAATGAACTAATTATTGAAACACAAAATCTTGAGTTTTGCTTCAATTCAAAACAAAAAATTCTCAGGAATATTAATTTAAGAGTAGATAAAGGTTCGATCTATGGTTTTTTAGGTCCAAACGGGGCAGGAAAAACTACAACAATAAGAGTACTTCTTGGGTTGTTAAGCGACCCGGAAAATTCAGTACAACTTTTTGGTATGAAACTCCGAAGAAACAGGTCGGAAATATTTACCCGGATCGGATCATTGATAGAACAACCTTCTTTATATGAGCATTTATCAGGTTATGACAACCTGGACATTACACGTGCCATCAGAAAAGTCAGCAAGAAAAGAGTACCTGAGGTTTTAGAACTGGTAAAGTTATCAAACGCCGCCAAGAAAAAGGTCAGTACATATTCTTTGGGGATGAAGCAACGATTGGGACTCGCCATTGCACTCCTGGCAGAACCTGATCTGTTGATACTGGATGAACCGGTTAATGGATTAGATCCTAATGGGATAGTTGAAATACGTGACCTTCTCACGCGTATCAACAAAGAATCCGGGACAACCATTTTCCTGTCAAGTCATCTTTTGTCAGAAATCGAAAAGATAGTTACGCACATTGGTATTATTAACATGGGTGAATTATTGTATCAGGGAACCATCAGTGAGCTTCGTGAACTTAAAGCTTATAAGTCTGAGTTGTCAATTGAAACCAATGATAATCAGAGAGCGCTTGAAGTGCTTGGGCAAAAGTATCAGGTCAGCCGGATTGCTAATGATTTAATAATTACCTGTGAATCAAAAGAAAATGTTGCGCAGATTATCCATGATTTAGTTGTGAATAACATAGATGTTTATAAAGCTGTTATTGTTAACAACGATCTGGAGCAGCTTTTTTTAGGAATGACAAATAACTATGTTGTAAAATGATGCTATCTGATTTATTGAGCCCTGAACCATGACCGGTTTCACCAAAATTATAAACTATCAAAATGAATGAACTAATAATATCTTATCGTGTTGAATTTAAAAAAATCAAAAATTCCTTTGCAATATGGCTGGTTGTCCTGGGAGCAGCGTTTATCCCTTTCTTTTTCCTGTTAAATATTATTTATCAGTGGAAAGATTATCTGCCTCATGCAGGAGTAAATCCATGGAATGAATATTTCAGAAAGGGATTTAACGGAGTGCATTTTTTCTTTCTTCCATTATTGATTGTATTGTTGATAGCTCTGCTATTGAATATTGAGCATAAATCCAATACATGGAAACATATTTTTGTATTACCAATATCAAAAACGAAGATCTTTTTTAGCAAATATTTGATTTTAATCAGTCTTATCCTGATGTTCTACACTCTGATGCTCATTTTCTTTTTATCAGGTGGATTACTATTAAGTTTATGGAAAAGTGAATTCAATTTCTTAATATTCAAACCCACTTATTTTTATCATTCTGTAGAATCAGGAATTGGTTCTTTTATGGTAAAATCCTTCATATCAGTTCTGGGACTAATGGCAATTCATTTCTGGCTGAGTTTCCGTTTAAAGAATCTTTTTTTGAACATCGGCATTGGTCTGGCAGGTGCGGTAATTGCTGTCAGTATGTTTATTGGTCATTGGGAAAGCATCATTTACCTACCTTATGCTTCACCGCTTTTAATGTGTAATTTTATTCCGGATGCTCACAGGTATCTCTCTGATTTTCTAATTAATAGTCTGATTTGTTTCGTGATAATTTTTATACTGAGTTACATTGACTTTACCAGAATATTTAAAGGCTAATATTACCTGGCTGAATTACTTTTTATTGCATTCATACCGGAGATTTAGTAATTTTAGTAATAATTCAAAAATAAGCGTATTATATTGACATTGCAGATTATATATATACTGGTATCTGAAAATTGAGATCCATCCCAATGAAAAAGCTCAGGTTGGTTTTTATCGTGTTCCAGCTTTGTTCCTGTTTGGTAACTTATTCACAGTTTGAGTATTATAAACCTGACACCACCCGAAATAATCACAGGGCAGGTGAGTTGATCGTCTCAGCCTCTCCAAATATTCTCCTTAATACTCCCAAAGGAGTTCAATTCGCCGGCGGATTAAAATTTCAGGTATTCCTTGGTAAAAAAATCAGTATCGATGCAGATATGGTTTTTGGCCGTGATTACATTCATGCAGGACCAGGTATAATTGGGTTGCCATTATGTCTGATTGCATCCGGATCATTCTTCAGGAATCAGGAATTTTCTTTTGGAGATGGGGAAGGCAGCCTTACTGATTTCTTTTTTTCTGTAGCAATTATTGCTATGTCATTTGAACACATTTCTTATCATATTCCTTTGAAAAACTATCTGGATATCTCGCCATATTTAAGTCTTTTGCGATATAAATATGCTTATGTGTACAATAATCATTCAGATACTGAGTACCGAGGCGAACAACTGAGTTTTGCCTCAGGAGTTCAGCTGAATAAGTACTTTGGAAGGTTTGTACTATCACCCTACTTCGAATACAACATAGGTTACAGAGACCATATCTCAGGTTACAATATTGGAGTCTATTGCGGGATCTATTTCCCGTACAAATAATTGTAAAGCAGTAATCAGACTTCCTGAGTGAAACCTTATCAGTGAGTCATAATGATAATATCCTCAAGAACTCCTACCATCTTATCAGGAATCCTGCCTGATTCCCATTCTGAATAAATGTGAATTCAGGTTTGATTTTTGATTCTGCTGACAAAAGGGCAGAAGGATTCTGATGTATTTTATTAAACCTTTTTACAACTTGCCTGCCGCATACATAACCTATTAACCCTCCTACGAAAACATCTGATGCCCAGTGCGCATGTTCGGTTAATCGGGAAAAGCCAACCAGGGTAGCCATTGAGTAACTTATTATAGGGATTGCTTTTGTATTATTATATTGCGACGCAAATACTGTTGCGATTGAAAATGCGGCAGCGGCATGTCCTGACGGAATAGCATCAAAAGAACTGACCGATTTATAAACAGGCAGGTCCTGATCGTACTGTGCAAATGGACCCCACCACTGACCTCCAGGTTTTTTGCTGTAAACATATGAAGCACTTGGATCCTCTCTTCCTGTCAAATGTTTAATAAGCTGGACCCAGGCACCTGAAGTGATAAGTGCCTGTGTTGCAAGTAAACTTGTCTGAACTCCCTTTTGTTTTTTGAACGCAGCACATATTAAACCTATTGCTGTAACAGAAGAAATAGCGTAAGTGCTGCCAAACTGGGTAATAACAGGCGAAGATTTATTGACCCAGTTATGATTTTGCTTTTGGACGCGAGCCCATTTATCGATATCATTGTCAAAATGTATGAGTGTAGCAGTTATGCATGCAGCAGCACCGGTGATTAACCATTGTTTTGCTTTGAATTTAAATGGAGCTGTTACCTGTTCTCCAAAGTTGTAATATAATGAAGGGATATATCCTTTAGGAGACTGAAATGAAAAAACACTATCTGTCTTATAAAAACTTGTTGATGGTCTAAGATTCCTTACTGTTTCCTGATTTGCTTTTTCAGGAAATCTGGTATTTAAATTGACGGAATCCAAAGAGGGCAAATTATGAGAGCGAGCAATAATATTACAGGTGAAAAAAACCAGAAACAGGGTTAATAGGCTACTCAATAACCAAGAAGTTTTTACCTTGGATAACATCTCATAAAATCTTCAATTATTACCAAAGTTAATTTAATTTGCCGAAAACCCAATGACCCCGACAAGCATAAGTCAGAGTATTTAAATTGAAGGATTAATGAGCTTTTCACAGGACGAGAAAAACTTTTAGCAGTCAAAATTTGTTAATTAAGAAATATTATCCGGCACCGATGTTCACGATTGATACAACTGGTACTTCCGTACATGCGGAAACAACATTCCGGGAAAATTATCAATGTATCGTCCATAGGAGGCAGTATCGGAGAACCTCACGGTGCGTGGTACTATTTCTTCAGGCAACGCACCGATTCCCCCCGTTGTTTGGGACTGTTGCTCCTGCCTACACTGCTGCTTTGTGAGAGGTAGTGGTCAAAGGCACTCAGAGGATTGTTTTCTGTCGTACTCCACCAAATACCTATATTGCCAATGTTGACAAATGTACCGTTCTCAACACGATAGCCTGATGGGAAACCTGTAAACCCGGTTTCATTGGTCCCATTACTTCCTTCACTCCATCTGACACTGCTTTTTATTTTAGAGCCCGCAGCACCTTGTCTCCCTGAAAAGTTAATCAACAACGTCCAATCAGCATCAGATGGCAAAGTCCATCCTGAAGGAGCTAACTCCCTTGGATCATTTACTGCATACCAGTTATATAATTTGCCGTATATCTTACCAATTGAAGGATCGTTATTATAATAGCACCAGGCAGGTTTTCCAGCATCTCCGGCTGCAACCCATTCTTTGTTAGTTCTTGCCTGAGGGATCGAATCTCCGTTTCTAAAGGTGCTCACATTCAGATTTGCAATAGCCCAGTTCTGTGTCCCGATCCTTACTGTTTCAGTATCTTTGCTTTTTACAACCGGTTGAGTTATTGGGGCTGTTTTTGTAGATTTTGAAGTAATCTTTTTGGATTTTGAATTTGTTTGTCCGGATTTTGAAGTAGTCTGCTTGGTCTTTGTAGTCGTTTGTGTAGATTTCGTAGCTGTTTGCGGAGATTGTGAACTAACCCGGTCAGAATTTGATCCTTTCTTATAATCACAATTGCCCGATATACTCCCAAAAAAAAATAAAAGAATAAAAACACCACCTAATGTGATAATCGTTTTTGCTTTTTTCATATCTGGCATCTTAAAATTGTTAGTAAATGTTTTGCAATTCTCAGGTCCTGCAAGGGGCGTTGAAAAAGCAGTATATATTGAATTTCCCTTTTTTGAAAATATTTAGTTATTGTATCTGCTGACAATCAGATATAAAACGTTCAGAGATTGACTTTATTATGCATGTCAGAAGGAGAACTATTAGTCATTGAGAAATAATCGGCTCTGGTCAGAACTCATTATAGCTCCTTTGTTATCCTGCACAGGCGGGACAGACGTTTGTCTATTCGATATGGGTGAAAAAATTTCATAATCCTGCCACATTAAAATTAATGAAGCACAGATAACCAACATGTTTTACTTATACTGCAAAACCACCAGAGTTCTGGCAGAAAGGTCCTTAATACTTATTGAATTCTTGTTTTGTGATACGGTAGCAATACCATCATCCGGCAGCATTAATGTTTTATGGAAATCAGTGACAACAGGCAGATCCAGTGTTGCGTCGACTTTAATATCATTGAAATTCTCTATAACAATATAATTTGAACCAAGCAGATACAAGCTAACTTTATTTGGAGCATCAAATTTCATTCCCAGAGGAGCAAGCAGTTTATCCCTGAGAGGCTTCAGCTCTTCACGTGAAAGTTTCAAAAGTTTTTTTGGATCCTTCCCGACTTTAAGAATGGTCAGGTTTTTATTTTCAAGTAGAGTCTGGTTGCTTAGCAATTCTGCCAATCCGTCAGTTATCACTACCGGTTTCCCTGCATTAAGCATTGTTTGGAGTTTAACCGAAAAGCCCGGTTCTTTAAGGGCATGAACTGTGAAGATAGCAGATGAGGCGGATGTATTAATCTGATTATCCGGAACAAGCGGAAAACCCAGCATTCCCAGGAAGCTGAAAATATACTGTTCATTTAATGGCTCGCTGTTCGGCAGCTTAGGCATATGAATACCGGTGATCGGTTTGTCTTTTACTATCTTTGCCAGCTCAAACAATCCGGGAAGCTCTTTTCTGAAAGCTTCAATGTCTGCCAGCGGGGTACCGGGTTTTCCATCATATTCATTTGTCTTGTCCTGAAGACTTCCGTAGTGGAACAGCATTATCTCCCTTTCATTTCCAAGAACTGTCTGCCGTGCCTGCTCAAGATAAAATTTAGGTGTAGTGCCAAGTGCATCAACCCATCCTCCCCCATTTTTACCACCGCTTACGAGGTTTATCCATCTTGAAATAAAGTAGGCATTGTATTGTGCTTCCCCGCCCGGTCTGACATCATAATCGTAGTCGCGGGTTTCAGTACCTATCCATGTAAAGTCAAAATCATTTGATTCGCGGACCACTTCATAACCCCGATCCTGGAATGAATCGTACCAGAGTGGATATTTGATAATTATTTTTACGTTTGGATTGACAGCTTTTGCCGGTTTGAGGATATGCTCCCGGCATGTGCTGACCATGAGGTCGCAGCGAAATTTTGACCATGACTGATCTCCGCGCGCAGCAACACAATCTTCGCAACCACACTCTGTGAACAAGAAATCATCAATCATTATCAGATCAAATATTGAAGCTGTTTCTTTAAATATCTTCTCAAGTTCATCGGTCGATTTTTTATTGGTATAGCAGGAAGTCATGCCCCATCCACCTGCACCCGGCTTCCCAACCTTTACTGTGGTCACACAACCTGCAACATCAAAACCCTCTTTTAGAAATCGTTCTTTGGCCTGGATCATTGATTCATGATCTGCATAATATCCTCCTCTGAATGACTCAATGAAAACTCTTGTAATACCGGTTTGTTTACACCAGTTTACAGCATTATCTAGACCTGAAGGATTTGAGAGAAAATCCCGGACATCCTGAGCAGTGAACAAAGTTGAAATTTTCAGAACATCCTTATTGCTTTTTGCAGTAACCCACAAAGTCTGCGCTGATGCCGAAGCAATACCCAGATAAGCTACTATCAACCAGACAGCAATTGATAAGATTTTTTGAAAATACGTTTTCATAATATTGGGCTGATTTATTTTGAAACCAAGTGCAGATTCCTGAAAGTTAACATCAATTATCCATCACACAACGGATAGAAAATCCTCCTTTCTGACTACTGTTGCTTCTGACAACAGGTTCAAAATCGGATGATATGAACCGATAATAGGCGTCAACGCTGTTAAAGCTGGTGGAGGACCACCAATAACCGATCTTTTTTATGTTACCAAAAGTACCGATATTAGAACGGTATCCGCCAGGAAGACCAGTTAATCCGCTTTCGTTGGTGGCTCCTATGTTTGGAGTTACCCAATGGACTATACCTGTCTCTTTAATTTTGTCGCCTGCAATACTATCTCCTCCAAGATTTGTAGTTAGTTCTGTCCATTCATCATCCGAGGGTACATGCCAGCCTGCCGGGCATAGTTTACCGGTATTTACAGCATACCAGTTATACAATGCACCATAAGCAATTGAATCATTATTATACCAGGTGTAGGCAGCTGTACTCAATGCCGACCATATAGCTACTTCAGTAACGAAAGGAATTGGAGCATTATCGTTGAATTTAGTTGATTTAAGATTTTCTGCCATCCATGTCTGTGAGCCGACCTTTATGGTTTTATATGTATTACCATCATTATCGCTGACAGAACCGTATGTAAGAGCAGGATTGAAAAGTATGATATTAACTTTTTCAGCTGCGGTTGTAAATGATAAATCGTCGCCATAAGACGTACCTTTTGAATTTACCGCTTTTAACCGGTAATGATAAGTTGTATTTATCGTTAACCCGCTTAAACCTACACTCACAAGAACGCTTGTACTTCCAACTACAGTATCTTTAGCCGCATTTATGGTGTGTCCATATGCCGTTGTTGTATCATACTCAAAAGAAGCTATCGAATTCTCATTATTCGCATTTACAATGCCATTAAGGACTGCCCATTTTTGGCCAATATACGACGCGGCTGATGTATTAGCCTGCGGGGCAGCAACAATTATTGGTGCTGTATCTTTCTTTTTACATGAATTTAAAACCATTACCATACTAAACAGTGCAATAAAGGACATCAATTTTAACTTAGTGTGCTTTTCCATAACTATAGCGAATATTAGAAGATTTTCAGTGTCTGTTTTTTTGGCAAATTACTTAAAAATAAAGCTGAATGCCAACTAATAAAAAAATATTACCATTTACAACGCGAATACAGTTGGCCTATTGTATCGAATTGAAGATGATATATGAAAATATCCGGGAATCCATTCCAGCACTCAGATCTGCTCCTTTGTCTGACTTAAAAGCACATGGCTTATATTCAATTTTTAAATTTTCTTAAGCTTGTCCATGAACCTCCGTTGTACACCTGTTCAAAACCGTTTGATTTTAACATACTCCTGGCAGATGCGCTCCTCATTCCCGATGCACAACAGGTAATTATTGGCTTGTTTTTATCCAGTTTTTTTAACCCATGACTTAATTTGTCAAGTGGTATATTGACAGAATTTTTAAGATGTCCAAGCTTAAACTCTTCTTTACTCCGAACGTCAATAATTGTTGCGCCATTCAAAATTAACTCCTGAATGTTTACTCTTTCGCCAAAAATCTTTTTCAGAAAACTAAACATATGCCCTTTATTTTTTACGCCTATTTGAAAGCGCCAAATATAGTGGACAAAAATAGAATTCCAATCCGGAAATAATTTTTGATCTTTCAGATATTTACATGCCGCCTGATTAGTCCTTCCAGATATCTTGATTTAAATTGTTGTGTGGCCAGAACCTGCTTAACAGGCGGCAGTTTCAGGATAACGCCAAGTATTGCAGCCAGAGCCCGGTGACTGAGAAGGATCTGATTGTCAAATATCAGGTTTTGGAGTTTGCCCCTTTCTATTGCCATCAATACCACTCTGTGAACAGAATTCAAAGGTGTTATTACCCGTTCCTTTCTTGAAATAAGTTTTATTGCGTCTTTATTACAACCTCTGAGACAGACTCCGCATCCCAAACAAATATCCTCTTCCGGCTTTGCCTTTTTCTTCAGAGGTTTAGCCGGGTCATTTGAAGAAACCAACACCATTGCCTCAACAGGGCATAATGACACACATTTTCCGCATCCATTGCAATTCTCCTCATCTATTGAAGGAAGATAATTGGTAGTGTGAACCGGATGCAAAAAACCGAAGCGTCTTGCGGCAATTAAAGCTTCACAGCAGCAACCACAACAATTGCAGATGAAGTTTACATTCTCCCTTACATTTTCTCCGAACTGAACCAGGTTTGATTCTCTTGCCTTCTGTAAAAGATCCAGTCCTTCCAGTCTGTCGACTTTTCTGGCAATACCATGACGTGTTAATGAAGATGCACTCCCATTAAATGTCATGCAAATATCCATGGGAGCATCACAATTTTTACCCAGGTGTTCCATTTTATGACGGCAATAACATAAACCTATCCCTATATGGCTGGCAGTCCTGATCACTTCCGAGGCTCTTTCATAATCAAGAATATGGAGGGAATTCTCTGTCGAAAGCGCTTCTTCATTTACATACACCCTGCCTAGCTGAGTCTCTCCATGGGTAAAAAGATCCCTGATAAAATCATCTTCAACATTCAGATACTGGTAAAAGAGTTCCGAAAGAGTTTTCTGATCAATGTCATTCCGGTATCTCATAAGCGAGAACTCAAAGAATCCTGCCATCGGCGGAGGCATTGAATAAAAAACATCACCATTATTCTCAGCATCGGTCAATATACCACGATCGGCAAGATCATTTAAAATCAACCTGGCTTCACTCTCCTTCGTCTTCCATATTTTTGCGGCTTTCCCGGCAGTGAATGGTTTAACAGGCAAAAGTGAAACAAGTCCGGCCTCTTTCTCAGAAAACAGAATCTTAAGAATTTCTAAAAGCAGATCTGATGACGGAGCACCCTGCGGAAACCGGTTGATTCGCTCAGTCAGACTGAAATAACTATTTTGTTTAAGTGAAATATGATGTGCCATCTTCTTGAAACATTGACATTCAATATGATTCTATAAAACATTTATTTACACCAAACCAAATCAAGTCAGATTTACGGGTTTCATAAATCTATTTTTCATAAACAACCGCTTTGGATCCGGAAATCTTATTGTCCGCAGCAGTTATTTTGGAGGACTTTCTGCCGATAAATATTGCTGTTGACTGATGCCCTTTGCCATCGGATCTTAAAGTGTTATTTGTGATATTGATATCATGTGTTTCACCACCAATGTAAAATCCGCTTGACTCCTGCTTAACCCCGTTGTTTTCAATAATATTATCTGTAAAAGTATTCCTGTGTCCACTGTTTTGCTCTGTCTCATTGCGGAAAAGGACTCCATGATTGCTGTTTTCGTAGACATGGTTGTTTTCAAAGGTATTATCGGTATCCTTATGACCTATTGAAATACCATTATCTCCGTTGGCATATATTGTATTGTTTCTGAAAATCCCATTTTGCACACGCCAGCAGAGAAAGATCCCGTCTCCCTTATTATTGTGACTTATACAGTTTTCAACAATTGAATGGTCAGATCCTGTGCCAGGATGGAAACCCAGTCCGTTACCGTTCGCAGCCTCACATCCCCTGACTGTAATATTCTCCGTAATCTGCCAGCTGAAAGTATCACCGTTGAACTCATTTATCTTAACATTTTCCACAATACAGTTTCTTGATTTGTGAATATAGATTCCGCCTCCACGGCATCCGTTTATATAGTCGTTCGTACTTTTGTTACCTTCAATAATAAAATCAGCTATTCTGACATTTTCTGCATTGACAGCTTCAACGACCGAACAGCCGTTTGATACTGTCCCGTTCAATGACGATATGTAATCATTATCAGTCCGGTTATCAAAATATATTATATTGTTATTTATATCAGTGATGATGGCTGTAGTAACAGCCCATCCCTGGTTATGCTCATCATCATATAGCTGAATTCCCATCCCTTTTTTAAAACCGCTCGGATCTTCAACGACAGCTTTAAGCATTCCCCAGTCTGCATCAACAGTAAACCTGGTTTTAAATCCATCGCATTTTTTCAGTATTGTCGATGGTCCCGATCCGATCAATGAAGTATTGTCAGAAAGTCTTAAAGGACCGGTAATATTGTAGATGCCGGGATTAAGCTTTACAATCCCTCCTCCCCTTGTTTTAACTGCATCAAGGGCAATCTGAATCGCAATAGACGTAAAGCCCTGAATATCAGCATCAGGACCACCCACACTTATAACCTGTTCAGCAAGCTTTTCCTTAACCAGCCCAACAACCTGGCTGTTAATGACCTGACTTAAAGAAACTGAAATAAGAATCAGGCTAAATCCAGCAATTAATTTTCTTTTCATATTTAACTCCTCCATTTTATCTTAAATATATTGATTTTACAATTCCCGGGGTTAAAACATTTTATTAAATATTCTTCATATTAATCCACCCTGGTACCTTCAGGGAGAGTAATATATTGCGGCAATTCTTTCAGATCAATAACCAGGCTGCCGTTATTGGTCTTTAATTTTAAGTCATTCCCTTTGCCGTCCGTTGCACTTATAACGGCTCTGTCAGGTTTTATTTCATTTATCATTACAGAATGTGATTGAACTACTGTCCATACGCTTGTCCATGCGCTTATCTTATAGGTTCCGTTATCATTTTTAAAAAGCAATGCATAATCATTATCGCTTTTAAGTTTAAGCCTGCGAAGCAATGTGAATCCTTTCAACTGCTTATTCATTGTCTGGATAGCAGTATAAGCTGGTTTTGGTTTCAGATCTGAGGTCACGGTGCCAAAGTTTTGTTCATGTTCCGTTGGGTCATCCCCGTCATTTTTCCAGTCATACCAGATTGAGACAGGGATTCCGTTAAGAAGGTTACTTAATTGCATTCTGACAATATAGGCTTCCTGCTTCTCTAATGAAACCCCCTCTGCGGAAGATGAATAACCCCATTCACTGCTGATTACAGGTATTTTCTTTTTCCCAGCCGGAGCATACCTTTCAATCAGCACGTGCAGATTTTTATAATCGGTATCGGCAGTTTCGGGTGACTTTGTGTAATCACGGTAAGGATGAACACTCACCGCATCAAGATAATCCAGAACTCCGGATGCCAGGAATGATTCCAGATACGGTAGCGGCACTTCGGAAGAAGCGGGACCTATAATAGTGGCATCTGGAACAGCTGCCCTGACTGCCTTGCATGTAGCAATGGCAAGGGCAATGTACTGTTTAACATCAGGTTTGGGTTTCCAGAAAAAAATGTTTGGCTCATTCCAAATCTCCCAGATGATATTACTTCCCCTGAAATGCCTGGCAGAGGCAGATGCCCATCGTGCAAATGCCGCAACGCTTTCGGATTTTTGTGGTGAGGCAATGTCTGTCTGTTCTTTGTTTGTTAACGGGTCAGTGGAATGAACCTTATCCTCATAAAGCGAATTAGAATAATCGAATATAAATATGGCACCCATTCCACGCTTATTGAGATTAGCTGTTAATTCATCATAGTCTGCCCAGTTATAAATACCCTTTGTACTCTCAATATCCTGCCATCCAAAATCCATACGAATAAACCTGAATCCTGCTGCAGCAATCATATCAAGATCTTTTTCCTGACCGCTCACAAAATGAATATTAATACCTGAACAAATCTGGTTGGCCTTCACCAGCTTTAGGTTTCCTGAGTCTGTACTTGCTTTCAGATATAATGTGAAGCAAAGAAAACAGGTAATTATGAAAATGAACTTTTTCATTATTAATTTATTATTAGGGAAGATACAGGCTATTATTCTTATGAAAATGATGTGTTTTTACACTTTGAATTTAAGTAAATTTCAACAGTTTCCCTTATTTTATTATTAATATAATCAGTAGCAGGTTAAGACAAGCATCATTTTTTAAAACCTGTAGTCTTTATTAAAAATTATATATGCCGTCGATTAACGAAAAAAATATTGAGAACTTCATCCGCAAAAACAAAGATATTTTTGGTGATTACCGGCTTCCGGATAACCATCTGGAAAGATTCATGTACAAATTAAATAACAGGATCCGAAAAATCATAAGTATTGTTCCCTATCTTATCAAAGTAACTATTGCAACTATTATAATATTTGCAGCATCAATAATCATCTGGAACAATTATATCAGAAAAGACCGGCATGATATAACTCTCAGAAATAAAATATCTCTTATCGTCAGCAAAAAAGTACACACTAGTTAAATATTCCGGTTGTTATAAAAATAACCTTAAGACAGAACACATATTTATTATAAGTATATATAGCTATTGATTGTTTCAGGTTTCTGTCCAGATGGTTCAGATTTAAAGATTTTAACTATATTCGAATGAAATAAAGAATGTTAGTGGTAACTTTATTTTTTAAGTATTTGCCTGATTTTACACTTGTCAGGTCGCGAAATAAGCTTCCGGGCATCTTCTGAAACTAATTTTATCAAAATAAGATCATCACAATGAGAAAACACCTCATAATCAGCACTCTGCTTGCAGTATCTGCTTTGACGGCTGCAAATGGTCAAGCATTTTCATATTCGGTTTTTACAGATTCGGTTATTCATAAAATGATGGGTGGCATTGGCGCCTCCTGGCATGTTATAAATAACATACGCCCTCTCGAAAACCAAAAATACAAGTTCCCTGTCAGGGAAGATAGCCCGTTAGGCAGCGCATGGGCGGGAACACCTCCTGTAGCGAAAACTGAAGCATGGACAGATTTGTGTAACCATGCAAGATGGCTTGGCCTTGATTTTATCAGAGTCGAGCTGATGGCCAAATCATATGAGCCAAATAAACATGAATTTACATGGAACAGTGAGGATATGCAGGCATTGTATAAAGTCCTGGATTATTGCCAGCAAAATGATGTTGATGTGTTCTTGCAGCAAATGTGCCAGAATATAGAATGGAATGCCTACCCGGGAGTACATCCTATTCTTAGTGCTCCAAGATCATTGGATGATTTTGCAGATGGGATAGGTACTCTGGTTGAATATCTTGTTAAAACCAAAAACTATACCTGCATTAAATATTTTTGCATAACCAATGAGCCTCCCGGGGGTACATGGGGATACTGGTGGAGCATGGGTAAAAATGATGCACCATACACGCCCGCTGTAAAAAGAGTTTACGAAGAATTTCTAAAAAGAAAAATCAGCGTTATCCTGTCTGGCCCTGATTGGACTGATCTCCCTCCGTTTAATTTAAATAAGCTTGACTTCTCATCATGGCTTGGGGCTTATGATATTCACTCATACGGGGGTATAGATACCAATGGTGCTAAAACAGTTAAACAATGGGCGGATTGGGCTCATAAGATGAATAAGCCCTTCTTTATTTCCGAATTTGGTAATATGAAGCTGGGCTGGGGAGGTGATAATCCGGGCCCTAAAAGTTCCGCGGCAGCACTTTCGAATGCTCATGATATTATAACTTCACTAAATCTGGGTACCGATGCCATGAACCGCTGGAGCTTTACAAACAGAGGTGACATGGATGGACAATGGCAACTGGTACGAACATTCGATATCCGGAAGAAAGAATACCTGGATAAAGTGGTTCCTGAAAATAAAGCATACTATGGATTTGCAATGTTCACCCGTTTCATTGCAAAATATGCATCTGTTCTTAAATCTGTTAATCAGTCAGCTTCAGATACTTCCATCTCTTTCATCTCGCTTAAAAACCCTGACGGCACACTGGTATCTATCCTGCTTAATCAGGCAAATGATTCTAAGAACGGCTTATTGAAAATTGACACCAAAAATAAAATAAATAAACTATATAAATATGTATACGACGAGGATATTCCATCGGATGGAAAATTTGCTCTTAACCCCGTAGAAACCACGATTACACCATCAGGATTAAGTGTGAAATTAAAAGGAAAGAGTATCACTGTCCTGTCTACCAAAATGCTCATGGATTCTGACTGGGGAACGATCAAATAAATGAAAGAAATCTGGAAAACTTAAAGTCTTACTAAACTCTTTTATTTCTATCCATGAATAATCCTTCAAATATTCCGCTCCGGATTGCAGTTATAGGTGCAGGTGTCCGCGGAACAGCGCTCTCCAGAAAAATATCTTCGTCAGAATTTTCAGCAAGGATAGTGGCAGTTGCAGAACCGGATGACCAAAAGAGAAATAGTTTTGCCCGAGAATTCAATTTACAGAACTGCCAGGTTTTCAACAGCTGGGAAAGCCTTACAACAACATTAAATGACTGTGATGCGGCAATCATTGCTAACCTGGATAACCAACATACAGGGCCCGTTATTGAATGTTTAAACCGAGGCTGGCATGTCCTTTCAGAAAAGCCTTTGGCGGATAATATCGAAGACTGCATTCTGATCGATAAGACAAGGATCGATAAAAAGAGAGTAGTTGCGGTATGCCATACTCTAAGGTTTCTGGAGGGATTTCTTAAGGTAAGACAGCTCCTCAGGAGCGGAACAATCGGACAGCTTGTTCATATAGATCACATGGAAGGCATTGGTCACTTCAGGTTTGTACATAATTATGTAAGAGGCCGCTGGGCCATCGAAAAAAATAATACTTCCCTTCTCCTTCATAAATGTTCTCATGATATTGATTATCTAAACTGGCTGATCAAAGAACCATGCCTGAAAGTTTCTTCATTTGGCTCATTAAAATATTTTACCAGGAAAAACGCTCCACCCGGAAGCACCAATCGCTGCATTGATAATTGTCAGGTTAAAGACACATGTCCCTATTCGGCTTTTCATATCTATTTTGAGTGTCTGCCTGATAAATGGCCGGCTAAAGATATCAGCAGGATACAGAGCAAAGAAGCACATCTGGAGGCAATAACAAATGGCCCTTATGGCATATGTGCATGGCGTGCAAATAATGATGTTGTCGACCATCAGGTTGTAATGATGGAATTTAAAGGAGGAACAACGGCAACATGTACGATGACCGGATATTCCGCAACAAATGGAAGAAGGACGCGCTTGCAGGGAACTCTGGGAGAAATCTTATATGATGAGGCATTGGGTTCAATTTCAGTAAAAAAGTTTTCTGAAAAAGAGGAGGAGTATTTCAAGATTTCTGCTCAAAACTCATATCATCCTGAAGATCAGAATATTCTGAATAACTGGATCTCTTCCATTCTCTTCTCAACACCTGTGGCTGTAGACTCCAGGGAAGCCTTGCGAACTCTTTCAGTAGTTTTCGCATCTGAAATATCCAGAGTAGAAAACAGAATAGTTGAAATGTCGGAATTTTCAGAATTAAGAGATAAAAAAATATGAAAATAAAATCATTGATAACAAGGACATTGACAAGGGGTACTTGTGCTGTATTGCTTCTTGCCCTCTTCTCTTTTCATGTACCGGGTACTTCAGGCTTACTGCCTGCTGGATACCTGCATACTAAAGGTTCCCAGATCCTCGACCAGAATAACGAACCTGTTCGAATCTGCTCAGTTGGGTGGGGTTGGTACGGAGGCACACCCCGGGGTCTTGGTTCTTTCAATTATAAACCTGCTCTTCAGGCGCTGGTTTCAAACGGGTTTAATTGTGTCCGGATTTGCACCGATGATGCGCAGATATTGAATAATCCGGTTGTAAATATTAATGCTTCCGCCAATCCTGATCTTAAAGGCCTGAAATACAATCAGATTCTTCTGGCAGTTGTGAATTATGGCGCATCAATTGGCCTAAAATTCATAATTGAGAGCCATTTAAATGAAAATAACAGCAGGTATCCAAGTAACGGGAATGGGTTATGGTATGATTCAGGCGGTGCCTCCGATGGTACAGACGGAAATGGTCAACCGGGAAACATAACGAGTGATATGTTTTTGCAGATCTGGCAGATACGCGCCAATTTATTTAAAAACAACAGTGCTATAATCGGATACGATATCCGTAATGAGCCTCACTTTGGACCTGCTACTTGGGGAGATGGTAATGTCAATACTGATTACAGGCTAGTGTATGAGAAAATTGGCAACGCAATACACGTTATCGATCCAGGACCTATGATCATCTGTGAAGGGCTTCAGGCTTATCACAATGGTGCACCGTCCGGTGACCTGCGGCAGGCTACTATCGGAAATGCCTTAATCGCACTTACAGTACCTGATAAGGTAGTTTATTCCGTCCATGAATATCCGACCGAAGTCAGCGAATCAGGACTTGATTCAGGCGGAGATTACATTAAGTATATGAACAATGTCTGGGGCTGGCTTTATTCCAAAAATATAGCTCCTGTCTTTGTTGGCGAATGCGGGGATAATATGCGTACAAAAGACGGACAGGATTGGGCGAATACTTTTATTCCGTATCTCAATGGAAAATCAGCTTCAGAAGGAGGGCCAGTATTTACTGGAAATCAACAAGGAGTCAGCTGGTCCTGGTGGGAATATGGAAGAGTTCAGATTAAAGGAGTTCCAAATTTCGGTATTCTTAATTCCAATGCTGACGGAGTTGATGCACATCAAAAAAGTTTTTGGAGTCAGATGCTCGGCAGGTGACACTTGTGACATTTTTTTGGTGTGAACACACCAGGTTAACAAGTTCCAGCCTTTAATTTGTAAAATTATATAATTCAATACATTAAATATATTTTTTATTCTTTGACTTCAAATACCTGAATTTTTATTATAAATCATGAATAAAATGTTAAATTCGTATCTATGAACTGCATTATAGTTGATGATGATATTTTAACATGCAAAATCCTAGAAGGTTATGTGAGTAAATCCACATCCCTTAATCTGATAGGCACGTTCAGTGATCCTGTAGAGGCGAGAGATGTGTTAACAAAACGACAGGATATAGATCTTGTTATTCTCGATATTCAGATGCCGGAAATGGACGGTTTTGAGATAATCCGCAGTCTCGAATTTCCTCCTAATATTATAATAGTATCCTCCGCGGAAGAATATGCATTAAAAGCCTTTGATCTGAATGTTGTCGATTACCTGCTTAAACCGATTACATATGGACGATTCTGCAAAGCTATTGATAAGACTATAAGGTATTTTGCACATAAAGAGGGCACAAAAGGTACAGATGAAGAAATATTTATTAAAAAGGGATCCTCACTTGTTAAACTGAAACTCACTGAAATTATATATATTGAAGCTCTCGAAAATTATATAACCCTGAATACGAATGACGATAAATTTACCATTCATTTTACAATGAAAGCAATTGAAAACCAGTTGCCTTCAGGGGTTTTTATCAGGGTTCACAGATCATTTATAATTAACAAGAGCATGATCCAGACAATAAAAGAGAATACTCTCGATCTCAATATCGGGGGTTCTGTGAAAAGCATTCCTGTTGGGAAATCATTCAGGGATTCTTTGCTTAATGACATTAATGTGATGGCCAGATAATCTCCTATACCTCTTTGAGGTTAGTGAATTGTTCAGGCTCAATAAAGACTAATGCATCTTTAACTATTTCCCCCTGGTCGTTTTCTCCATAAAGCTTTATGCCAATGCTTGGTATTGCACCATAAAATATATTTGTTATCGGGGAGAATGCATCGCTAATATCGTCAAAATCATTTATTTCATCAAATTCTTCAACATGAATATATAGATGCAGAATTAATACATATTTTGGATTTTTAATCTGTACCAATGATTTAAGAATCCTTGCAAGCCAGATGGAGGAGGCAGTATTAAAGTATTCCAGATCAAGCCTCAGATTGGTGGTAGGCCTTGCATCCATAATATACTCTGAAATCCAGTTTAATACAGGTTCGTATACTTTAGTAGCATTTTCAGGAATCGACCTGCCAGACAAAATAAGCTCACCCGTCAGGTGATTCAGATTAAATTGCGGCGTCTTCGGAGTTTGTTCAATAATTAAATTCTGAATTTTGCTCATTTTCGATGCTTAAAGGGCTTATATATCAAATGTCCTATATTATTATAAAATCATTAATCAAATTTATTATTTTTTTTTCTAAGTTGAAAGATCTTTATCAATTAGTAAAGGTCAATCATCAATTAAAATATAAGTTCATCAATTATTTTATCTTTTTATTGTTGAATTTTCGCTTTCTGCAGGATTATTAATTAAATTTTCAGCTACACTTGTTTTGATACTTATAAAATAATTTCTTTTCTTTTCAGTGTAATCATTAAAAACCAATATTCCATCACAATTAAATGAATCAAAGTGATCTTCATATTTTTGAAAGAGATAGCGATTTTATTCTGAAATCACCATTTCATCACAGTCAAGGAGATTGCATATACCTCTTTCATTTCTAAATTGTACTTTTCTATGAGCTATCGATAAACACTCAATATATTTTTTAATGTTCTGCACTTTAGATGGATTTCGTACAACCAGTGGGATCACGCCAATTACCTGGCTTTCTGACTTCTTACTGTGAGACTGTTCACAAACAAAATATAACTCTCCGCTTATTTCAAGAGGATCACCGTCAGTTGGGAGATACTCCACAGAAATCTCAGGCAGATCCGTATCAGATACCACATCGTAAGGTTTTATAACTACATTATTCATCACTTTACCGGTTTATATTATTCCTGCTATTTTGATACATACTATTTATTCCTTTTCTATCACATTATCGTTCTTCAATTAATATATCCTTAATTAGCAGCTTGTTTTGAATAAAATTATCAGTTTAAAATTATGAAATTTAAATCAATTGGCATAAATTTGTTGAAGTTGCATTTAACTTTTAGATGAATTCTAGGTTATATCAAGCCACAGGCGGCACTTGTTATCTCTTCCTGCCAGACAGGATTGCATTGAGATATTGACTTTCACAACTAACACACTCAAGTGCCGCCTTCTTTTAAGTTCTTTGCGTGATAAATATTTCGCATGTTTGGAAACATCTTTACTTTTTATTCAGTATAATTCCTCCCAGGAAATTTAATTCATTCTTATAAATTCCATGAGACAGACGAACCTTATCTCCGATTTCCATAACCATCCCTGAAGACTTTTCATATGCCTTCCATTCAGGCATTCCTTCTCCATTTGGATTGCCTGTTTTCACGAAGTTTACCCAATAATTATTCATTGTTTCTTCAATCTGCAGATCCACTTCCCTCCATGGTCTTTTCCAGAGTTGCAAAGTGTGAAGAGCAAAGGGTACTTCCGAGGTATGAAACGCACCATAATTCGGAAATCCGGGTTTATCTGCAGGTACATGACTGAACCTGTAGATGTATGCTTTGCTTTTACTGAAACCCGCCCAAAGGTAAGCAGGAAGGACAGCGAATTCCATAAGATTTATTTTTTTTAAGGAGGAGGCTACCTGTTTAAATGTCTTGCCGGGAAATAATTTCAAATATTTTTGCGCCAAGTCATTATATTTGGTAATTACCTGCAATTTGTATACTTCAGGAGTCATTTTCTGATCTCCCTGTATGGAGCCATCTTCTGTAACCCAGCCTGTCATCATTGTAACATCATTAAACTGACCTTCCTTAAATGCAGTAAATACATCTTTTGGGATAACATATCCGTCAGGAACCGGAGTAAAACTTCCACCTGCTGCAATAAGCTCTTTTGCAGATTTTTTTCTTAAATCTGCGATATTTTCAGCTTTCATCTTCTCCATGAAAGCGGTTCCGGTCTTTTCAGTTTCAGAATAATTCCTCTTCATAAAGTTTGTCAGGATACCTCCGCTTTGAGCTATTGCACCACGGAAAAGCCCTTTTGCAAGAGGTGATGACACCAGGGCACACACACTCATTGATCCGGCAGATTGTCCGTCAATAGTAACTTTTTCAGGATCACCACCGAATGCTTCAATGTTCTTTTTTATCCAAAGAAGTGCAGCCACCTGGTCAAGTAACCCGTAATTACCGGAAACATTATGCTCTGATTCACTTCTCAATTCAGGATGAGCCAGAAACCCCAGAACTCCAACCCTGTAATTAATGCTAACAAAGACGACTCCCTTCTTTGATATTTCTTCTCCGTCATACACAGCACATGCTGCTGAACCTG
>Ga0302173_10000444_pt1 | contig 22483 bp, 17 predicted proteins | sample I_Fen_N3_1_FD_198785 | JGI IMG/M metagenome (GOLD analysis project Ga0302173, IMG submission 198785) | Peat permafrost microbial communities from Stordalen Mire near Abisko, Sweden - I_Fen_N3_1 | ecosystem: Environmental > Terrestrial > Soil > Wetlands > Permafrost | place: Sweden: Abisko... | reverse complement strand
TTGCTTGATTATCAGAACATATATCTTGATTGAAAACTATATTTTGTCCTTCAATTCTAAAACATTCTGATTGTTTCTGTATACCTACCGGAACTCCTATCACTTTAATTGATTGAAAAGTAACGTCTTTTGCATTAGCTGTTATATAAAAAGCACACACACGTTTATCTGTTCCTATGTTTGAAAAATCAAATATTGGGACTTCAGTAGCATATCCTTTATATGTAATTCCACTTTTAGTAATTTCATTTACATAATTATAATTAGTATCTGAATCAACAATAGCGAAATTTTTATAAGTGCCACCACGTATATAAACAGTATCTCCATTAGCAGCTGTATCTTGGGCTTTAGCAACGCTTGCAAATGGTTTATCCAAAGTTCCGGGATTATTATCATTTCCATCAGTTGCTACATAATAATCATTTGTATTACCAACTGATGATCGATATGCCAATGCTGATGAACAAGCTGTCATTTCTGTACTCAACAAAATTGTCATAAAACATACACTAAATTTTTTTAATAAAATTTTCATCAGAACCTCCTAAAAACATTTTAAGAAAAATATATACTACCATATGGTAATAATATTATATAAAGGTTTTGTTTTCAAATTAATCCTTATATATATTCCATATATACAAAATAGAATTTATCCCCAATTCATGATAAGGCACAAGCCTCTTTTCTTTATTTACTTTATCAGTAATTATAAAGCATAACTCGTCTGAAGATAAAAAAATACATGTAAGTATGAAAATAGAGCAGCTTTTACACCACTCCATAAAACTATTTATTTAATTGCTGTTTATGCTTAAGAATTTACTATAATTTTACTATTATCTACACCAGCTTTAATTAAAAGTTGTTTCATTGCTTCACTCTTTACATTATAGAAAGTTCAGTCATTCGTCCTTCACAAAGACTCCCGGAGGTGCTTCCGAGACACGAAGTGTTGAAGTTGCTAAGATTGCTTGTACTTGGTAAATTTACACAAGGGTCTGTGCCCTTAGTGAAGAACGAAGTGATTCACTTGCTAATAGCTGTCATTGTTTCAAACTGCCTGCTTATAAAATCATTTTCACTTTCAAAATCAATATTACCTGCAAGCTCTTTTAAATATGTAAAACAATCTTTGCACATTGAATCCTCAAGACTATTCTTTTGAATTTCTAGCTCTGATTTATGATACCCTGTTTTAAATATTAATCTTATGTAACCAAGTTCTTCAAATTTGACAATTTTAGTAATGCCTGATATTGGAATTCCTTTTTCATAGATAATTACTGTTTGATAATCTATTTCTATACAGTTTCTACTCCATTCAATATTGTAGCTACTATATGTATACTTTTTATTATATTTGAAAGTAATATTACGCTTTCCATTAATTATTGGACTACAATTTACAACTTCTTCCGTTTTATCTTCATTTTTTATTAGAATTAGGTTCTTTTCTATGTTCAAAATTATTACCTCTCGTGTTTATATTTATAGGTATATATTACTATCGTTAATTGTTAGTCTCAAAGTAATTTTATTTTTTTGTATTGGAAAAAGCTATCCTTTCATGGATAACTTTTTGTTCATTTTATATTTTATTAATATTTCTTAAAATCCTTTATATTGTTTATAATTCATACTTTTACAGATCTTTGTATACTTCTTAAGAGTTTACAACTAATACACTAAACTTTATATTTAGGTATAATAATCTTCTAAATTTTTCAATACATTACACAACTCACATATCAATTCATTTATGCTAATTTCTCTATTTTCAATAAAACTACTATTTAAAGCAACTTCTCTTACTGAATCAATCCATCCTAATATATCTTCTCTGGCATATCCTTTTTCTAATAGCGTATAAAAAATGTATCCATATTCATTAACTAAATTAGTATTGAATACAGATGGGTCATCTGTATTTATAGTAACCATAACATTTTTTTCTGAATTTTGCCTTTCTTCCAAATTTCTCTTATTTAAATTGCATATGTAATGTTCAAATAAATTTTCTATCTCTCCAATGGCTGCATTGGAAGATGGATTAGTTTCAACGATTATTCCTTCACAACTTAATTTTTGAGATACCATTTTTTGAACTACATTAATCATCTCTGCATCCTCATTTTTTATTTCAACATGAATTAATTCAATCATTCTTTCAAGATAACAGCTACAGTGATATGTGTGACTAAGTTTTTCTGAATTCCATATAAGTGTTTCTTTTTCAGCAACATGAATGCAAAACAGCTCCTTATTTATTTTAAAATCTTCTTCATATTCCCCTTTTTTAAATAATTTAAATTTACTTCTATATGCTTCATAAAGATTATTTACTGTAATACCCTCCATATTAACATAAATTTTCTTAGCCTGTTCCAATACTTTTCTTTCAATATAACTGATATCAAATAAATATAAATTTTTATTATCTTTATATAATCCCCATAGCCAAAGTAAATTTTCCATATATTCAACTCTTGGTAATATTACAACATTATTATTTTTAATCCACTTGCCCACATTTATACCTAAAGCTATAGCATGTCCCACTCTGTCTCCTGCATGAAACTTAAAATGTTCAATACATTCGTCTATTCTTCTTAAGCCTGTTAATATATGCCTAAAATCTTCCCCAACATGAAATGTAAAGCCTAAATTTCTAATCTTATTACCACTCTTGTATATTGGTTTTCGATTGCTATTTCTAGCTTCATCATATACTGGCGCAAATACCCAAGGGTCAGTATTGTTTTCAATACTTGCTGCATCTATACCAACAATATAATTTGATAGCCCCTCAATTTCTTCTCTTAACTCATTAATTACTTGAATTTGATTCAAATATCTTCTTTGAATTTCCTTGTAATAGATATTATCATATCCTCTTCCATCATATTCAAACCAACATTTTTTATTATAATTTTCATCTTTCATTTTTATAAAATGATATATTATCCCTATTTGTGGAACAAAATTGTTTTTGCATAAATTTGATTTTAATATTTGAATATATACATTAAAAAAATCTATGAGATTTTTAACTAGTTCTCTTTTAGTTTTCCTTTTACTGTTTTCATCTTTTATTGATAACCTTACTTCAAGTTTTTTTAAATATCCATTGCACAATTGATTATGCAAAATTAGACCCATATACCCCTTTCTATTAGAATAATCATACTTTGTTGATTGCCTGTAATAATCTTGAAAATTATCAAGCCCTTTAAAGCTATTGCTTTGAACTTTGATAGAAAATACTTCATTTTTTATTCTTATATATTGCCAAAATAATTTATTAAAATATCTATCTGGCTCATTTTCTTCTCTAAGATTTGTCCTATCCTTTATATGTTTCAAACACTTAAATAAAAAAACATTTTCTACATTTGTCTTTATATTTTGGGTATTGCAGATTATTGAAAATATAACATCTTGTTTTGCAAAGTCATACTCCCAATTATTAATAGGATCATGCCTTTCATTTATGTTATAATAAATTTTAAAATTATCAATAAATTTATCAAAATTGATATTTTCAAAATCTTTTCCATAATAAAAACAATCGCATATATATTTTACCTCTAAATCATTATACATTAAAAAAGTTTCAAAATTCCTATAGCCATTATTATTTATTTCGCTAAGATATTTTGCCATTAGATATCTTACTACAGATGCTGCTTTTATATATTGTTTTATATTATAATTTTTCCCTAATATTTCAGCATGATCTAATTGATATATTATATTATCTTTTTTCTTAAATGTCATAAGTTCTTGCCACGATTGAACAAAATTTCCTCCTGCTCCAAAATGCATATGTGTTTCTGCCATACCCTTACTCAATATTTGTTCAAGTTGTAAATCATCAACACTTACAAGAGAATGATATGAATTTAAATAAAATTCTTCTTCCATATTATTATTCAAAAAATACAGTATAACAATTATATCTGTAGTAAAAACTCTATTTAATGAATTCCAAACTGCTATTTTACTTATTCCCTTATATGGGTTTAAGAAATCAATTTCATCATTACTACTCCAATATTTTAAACACATTCTTCCATTTCTATGAGTTAAAAATATTTCACTCATATTAGTAAAAAATTTAATATAAAATAAATCTATTGTTTTTTTATTATAAGCCGAATTAATCCTATCAATATAATATTTATGCATTATTAAATTAATTTCATCTATATTGTTAACTCTTTCACTTTTGTTTACTATTTTGCATGCTTTTTTCATTATTTGATTTTGTATTGTATTTTTCTCATCTTCAGTCACGCATAATTCTTCTAAATAGTCTTTTTTATAAAATTCAATATCCGTAACTGGAAGAGTTAAAAGTTTTACCAGTAAATCCATCCTTTTTCCATACATAATATCATCCTATTCAAAATTTATTTTCGTGAACTTAAATATGCACTCAATCCATATTCTTTCCATCCATATTCTTCTTTTTTTAATTTTTTTGCTAACTCAATAATTTTTTCATTATCCCTATTAAGTAAATACTCTCTTAGTTTAATATATATATATACATCCAGTATCAATTTTAATTTTTCAATAATAATGTCTTTTTTTAATTCAAGATAATCTTCTTTTTTGTGTGATATTACATTAGTTATTGGATTTGATAATATTCTTTGATATATACTCTTTATAATTCTATCTATTTCATCTCTGTTTGCATATTTTTCATTGCTCCTCATAATTATTCTATCTCTTGCCCTGTTAATTTTCATTCTAAATTGTCTTTCTGTATATTGTTCATGTTCAAAACCAGTTTCAAATTCTCTTTCAAATTCTCTTTGAATTTCATAATACATTTCCTCATTTCTATAAGGTTTATCACTCCTATTGATTATCCAACTAAAAAATCCATTATCAATTCTATATAGTCTTTCATGATTATTATCTTCCTCTATATTTCTAATTCTATTTTCTTGCTTTATTTTTTCATAAAGATTAAGATAAAGTTGGTATATATTTTCTAGCTTGCTAGTATTATTTTCATTTATGCTTATAATATTATAACTTAATATTTTTTTAAAATTTTCAATTTCTACATTCTCAACTATTTTATTTGCTTCTTTATCAAATTCTAATTCATCACTATTAGCATCAGCATTAATATGTATATGTTCTATTATTTTTTCCAATGAAGCTTCTATTTCACTATCCTTAATATCTTCATATTCATTACTTAACCTATTAATATTTTCCTGAATTTTTACTAAATCTATCTTTTTTATAACTTTTAAGTTCTCAATAGTTTTATAATAGCTATCACTGGCATCATTCAAATATTTTTGTTTAATATTTTGAAATATATCCAGTTCATTTAAACATTCATTATTTCGTTCCTCGTCCAAATTCTTATATTTTTCTTTTAAGTAACTATTAAAAATGTTATTCAATTCTGTTTTTATAGTAATCTCTTCAAATATATTTAATTGTTCATCATTTACTTGATAATTTAATTCAGTCCATACATAAAGAATTACATTCTTATAGTTAGTTTCAAAATAATTTTTTAATTCACTTATTTTTTCTACTTCAGCATTAAAGGAAATTTTCTCTAACAAAGATATCTCTCTAATAATCTTTTCAGAATTAATTTCATTCTTATTCCTTGCATACTTTATTCTAGAAATTGAAGAATTATAAAATACTTTGAACTTTTCTAATTCAATTTCATTTTTCTTTATTTGTTCCTGAATTAACTTTATCTGACTTTGTATTTTCATTATTTCTTGGCTTTGCTCTATATTTTTGAATATTAAATTAATTTTTTCAAGTTCTTCTATAATTTCATCTTTTTCTTTATTCCATTTTTCAACAAGTGAATTATAATTAAAATATTTGTATTTTAACTTTTTATAAAAAGTAGTATAAAAATCATCTTTTTTTATTGATTTTTCTATGTCCACTAATTGTTCAACTTCATAATCAATTATTACACTTTTATCATCTATTATATTTTTTATTTCCTTTTCTATTAAATATTCAATATTTCTTTTATCTATATTACTCTGTATTTTTTTCAATATGTTTGCATATAAATAATCTATGTTACTAAAATTACTATTTTTAAAATCATTTAATATATCATTTTTAATATTTTTTAAAAAATCATCTACATTTCCATTTGTATATATATACTCAACTTTATTTTGAACCCATTCTTTATCTTCAACATAAGCTTCTTCTAAAAATTTTATTATATCTTCACTGTCATTATCTTGATTAATAATTTCCTCTAAAAGCGTTAAATATTTTTGTTCGTTATTTTCACTTTTCATAAATTTTCTCCTCTTTTCTATAAGTAAATTTTCTTTTTTAATAACATCTCTATAAACAACGCCATTAAAATTACAACTTAATTCTATTTAGTTACTGCTGTATACTTCTTTAATTCTTTAATAGAATCATTTTGACTATTGTTAAATAGTAAGCCTATTTCCTTCATTGTAATATTCTCCACAATTTTAAAGTAAAATTTAACTATTAATTCTTCATACTTTTCATTCAATTTCGGTATTAAATTGACATTCAATTTATTCATAAATACTGATAAATTGCTGTTATATTTATTAACAATAGTTATATTCAAATTAATTCCTTTAGAAATTTTCTCTGTAAATCTTCCCAAAAGATATAATACTATGAATTCATTAACTGTTTTTAAATTATCTTTTGATTTTTTTTCAGGTAAGAGTAGGTTATCACAAGCAAATTCCAAATTATAGTAGTCTATGCTAATATGCTCATTATTAAAAAGTATATAGTTTTTAATTACATTTTCATATCTAACAAGTACTTTTGAAGATTTAACTATTACATCTACAAATTGATTTACAATATTTATTTTGTAAGAATTATCCAAACCATTAAGATTTTTGTATTCCCATAAACTGTAATAGACATTAATTAATCCTCTAGGCGTATTATCAAAAATCAAAAAATAATAATTAGGAAATGTTTTTTCTACATTAAAAACTTGTTTTATTAAATTACTTAAATTATATTCTTTATTTTTATAATAAAATTCAGCCTTTTGCTCATTATTTAAGGTTGGCATTTCATATCTAAATGTAGGTGGCATTACTTTTTTTAAAAACTCTTGTGCATATTCTTTCTTCCTTGTTAATGTATTTTGTATAGTTAATATTCCTTCATCTAAAATATACTCATCTTCTGAATAAGTAAAATTTCTATCTAAAAGTTGTACATCAAGAAGTCCTTCTTTTTTTAATAATTCTATAGTTGTAGTTTCAAAAAAAACCTTATAATCACCTGAAACAAAAACCACAATATTTTCATGAGTTAAAAATTTAATAATAGTATCTAATACCTCATAGCATTTGTCATTACTTATATCTACATCATCAAAAAACATAAATATTAACGGCTCATTACTCTCTTCATTTGATATATATTTATTATTATTTTCCTTCCTTTTACTTACTATTAATTCATCAATAAACTTTCTAAATTTTAAAATTATATTTCTATCTGCATTAATAATATCTTCATTGTCTTTTATATACTCACTTTTCCCCACATATTGTTCTGTTATTATTTTAAAATATTCATTTTTTCTTATAGAATACGCTTTTTTTAACTCCTTATATTTTTGATATAGATTTCCTTTAGATTCTTTATCATGAATACATTTATTTAATACTACATCTTTCCCATAATTATATTCATTACTATAACAATTTTCTAAAGCCACTATAAATTCTGATAATCTTTTTACTTCACCATCAAAACTTTCAATAATCCAACCTAAAGTATCACTTACTTTGCTCATATCTTCTGGGACTATTAGTGGTAAATTTATATCTTTATCTATTTTTTTATTATTAGTTTCATATTCTCTCTTGTATTTCATTGTTAATAAAACTGAGGTCTTCCCAGTTCCTCTTGCTCCGAGAATAGAAATTATATTATCATAATGTCTATCATAATCAAAATTATTTGCATTAGGCTTATTAATATTATCTTCATATTTTTTATGTGCTCTTTTTCTAAATCCATTTATTTGTTCTTCAATACTATTCCAAGTAGGTAGTAGCTTATTCAATATTTCATCCTCTAGCTTCCTTGCCCCAACTTTTACTTCATATAAATCATTTTTAGTACTTTCTGACATAAAATTACTCCTCCACTCTATATATAGGTTCAAACTTTTCTGCTTTTTCTTCAAAAAACAACTTAATCTTACTCAAATATTCTCTTTCTTTTGAAGCTGCAAATCCTTTCAAATTATTTATAGTTTTTTCATCTGCTTTATCCAATTTATACTCATTTTTTTGTACTTGTTGATTTATTCTTACATATCGCTCTTCATGCTCATTCACTCTTAAGAGGATTCTAGTTAATCCTTCAGAATACCCAGTTTGTGCCCTCATGAACAAGTCCAATACTTTACCAGCATAATAAAGTTTCCCTTTTAACGGCATTTTTTCATTATTATTTCCACTAGTTCCTTCCTCGGTACATCCTAAACTTAAAACCTTTATTTCTTCAATTGGCCACTCTAACACTCCAATTCCTTCTGCTACCCCTAGAAAGGTAGGATTATTTGCTCCTATCCCTCCATCAATACATAAAATATTATCTTCTGTTCTATACTCTGAAAAAGTAACTGGTGCAGCAGAAGATCCCATTGCTATATCAACAATTTTCACTTTATAATCGCGTTCAAATCTTTTATGATGTGCCGTCTTATAAACATATGGCTTCATTGTATTCTTATCAAAAACTGGTATAACCAGTCTAGTCTTGCATTCTCCTAATTTTTTATCTCCAAATTCTTTCTCTAATGCTTCTTTTAGATATTTATTATTATATTTTCGAGTAATCCATTCCTTAATATTGTTTATCCATGAATTACCATGAAAAATTTCACTTCCATTTTTCTCATAGAATTCAAGAATGTCACCAGCTCTCATACCTGTTCCGAGCGCTAATGCAATTATAGCTCCTGTTGACGTTCCTGTTATAATATCAAAATATTCACAAATGCTATCATTTTCTTTCAATAATTTTTTTTCTATTTGTGCTAATAATGCAATTGGAAATACTCCTTTTATTCCACCACCATCAATTGATAATATTTTTTTCATAATCAAAATCTCCTTCTATTGTTATTTAAAATTTATAACTATAGCTTTACATATACAAAAAGAAATTAGTTGAATCTTAGCAAACTATTTATAATCACTATACGAAATAAGCTGCAATAAAATATTTCCCTTAAACATAAATATCCACAATTTCATCGAACTAAATTCGACTATATGTAATTCAATTCATTTACTAAACATCTAATTATATATTAAAATTTCTTTCTCTATAATACCTCTCCGTTCTATACTTAATAGCATCCCTCATATGCCCAACAAACTTTTCATATCCAACAACATCTCTCACATCCTGATCTAATGTCATCAAAGCACCATCACTCCCCCTAAAAAATTCCCCTTCACTCCTAACCAAAGCCCTAATCGGATTCTCCCTAGCCAACCTCACATATTTAGTTTTATCCCAACTTTCAAAATCCTCCGTCCCCTTATGTCTAAGCATATCCACCTTATTAGAACCCTTCCGATAAAATTTATAAAAGCTCCTATAAACATCCTCTTCATCAATTTCCATATTAACCTTTCCCCCATTATAAAATGCAAGAAAAATAGGAATCTTATAACTCTTACTCATGCTTGTAGTTTCAATCATTTTAATAAAATCATGTCCTCTACCAACATATAAAGCTTCTTCACTTTCAAACAGTTCACCATTTTCTTTTAAGAATCCCAAATAATCATTAAAAGGATTTAAAGAACTTTTAGTTTTCTTAATTGCTGTATAAACTTCATCATCAATATTATCAAAAAATTCAACTCTACTTGGTCTATGACCTACTACCTCTTTAATCCTTAAGAATTCTTCCTTTATACGATCTTTAACATTCATTTCTTTATCAGCTAATTTCCTAAATACATCTATAATCCTAAAATCAAAATCCACCCTGTAATCTTCTGGATATTCTTATTCCTTAAATATCCCTTTCTTAGCTTCAATCCTTGAATAAATTTTTCCACTTAATAAAAATGGTAATAAATCTGCTTTCTTATAATTTCCTATGAAATCTAGGACATTTAAGTACCTTTTATCTTTATGTTTTCTAATACCTCTTCCTAGTTGCTGCAAAAATACTGTTGGTGACTGGGTTGGTCTTAGGAACATTACCAAATCTATTGCTGGTATGTCTAAACCTTTATTAAACATATCCACTGAAAATATCACTTTAATTTCTCCCTTGATTAATTTGTTTAAGGCATCACTTCTATTTTCTCCACTATCATACTTCTACAGAGGTTATTCCATTTTCACAGAAGTATTTTTCCATATATTCTTCATGTTTTTTAGAAGTGCAAACGCCCAACGCTCTATTTTAATAGTATTTTCTATAATGATTTAAAATTAATGTTCCTCTTTTATTAAGCATTAAAGCTTCTTCTAATTCCTTATCATTATATTTTCCATTTTTAAATTCCACATCTTCATAATTTATTGTTTCATCATAAATCCCATAATATCTAAAAGGCACAATATAACCTTTATTTATAGCATCATTAATCCTTATTTCATAAACTGTATTATAATCACAAATAGAAAATACATCTTTTGAATCAAGTCTTTCAGGTGTTGCAGTTAAGCCAAATAAAAATTTTGGTGTGAAATAATCTATGATTTTTCTGTAATTACTTGATGCTACATGATGAAATTCATCTATTATTATGTAATCTCAATAGCTTTGGCATTTTTAATACTTTCTTTAAACTTAGTATATAAATGATTTTCTTATCCTAGGCTGACATTTTTAAACTCACTTATATTTGCATATTCATTAGAAAAAACAGCTTTCTTTTTATTTATATTTAAATTTTCATCTTGAAGTTTCTTAAGATTGCTCATAAATCCCCCCTCATTTTTCAATTTCTAACATTATATATGAATATTTTACCACATAAGCCATATTACTTCCATTCAAATTATGCTGTTTGCACACTTTCATTAACATAAATAAGCACACTGCTTGTAGTTAAATCTACAATCAGTGTGCTTATTATAAATTAGAATTATCTTATAACTCATAAAAAAATCTCTATCAAATTCTCAAGTATCATTCTGCAAAATCAATTGCATATTTCTCTAACAGCACTTCTCTATCATGAATCACAATAAAATAATCAATATTTCTTCTTATAGATTTAATTTCTTCTATTGTCATACTTATTTTTTTGCCTTCAAGAGCAATTTTTAAACCTCTAAATAAAATGTCTATATCAAATCCAATAACTGTTTTTTCTTTTATATTATTTATATCCGCTTCTATTTCTACAATAAGCTCATTAGTTGTTTTGACTTGATTAAAACCTAGCTTATCACATATGTAATGTATATCAACTTTTTCCGATTTATTTATACATAGCAATATTGAATTGTGAATTTTTTCAAGATCATTTTTACTAATTCTATACTTATTATGAGGATGACTGTAATAATATACTTGCAACTGATTTACTATATCTCCCAACTCTTCAATTGATTTAACTTTTTTCTCTGTTAAATACTTTATAAATTCAAATTTTCTATTTCTAAACATTTCATATATTTCATTGCTTTTTTTCTTAAAAAATCTTAATCTATTATTTTTAGCCAATACCTTAGGCATTAATTCTTCAGTAAGCCATCTATAAGCAATTTCTGCATTCCAATTTTCTCTCTCACAAATACAATCCATTCCTCTATTGTCCAAATCCTCTACAAACTCCCATGTAATAGTTTTATCTTTCACTGCTAACTCAGAGTACAAAACAATATCTTCATCAAATTCAAAATTAAAAAATGCATGATAACCAACGTTATATTTATCATGTTTTTTATCTGTATATACTTTTATATAAAATCCATTTCTATCAAAGATATGCCATTTAGAATTTCCTCTATCAACATCATGTTTAAATGCAAAATTCACTAGTTGTCTCCACTGCTCATTAGTTAATGTAATTAGCTTGTAATTATTCCTCCTTTTTGAGATTGGAAATTTGTGTGTCATTAATATATTCTCTATATTACTAATAAATTCTATATACTTCTCTGCATATGAATCTATAACTTGGCAGAATGTGTATATATCTTCACTTGATAATTTCAATTTATTATTCCCTATATGAATAACAGCATTGTCTAAACTTCTTGTATCTTCATTTCCTTCAACACCTTTTTCAAATTCAACAAATGCTCTTGTACCATGTTTAGGATCAGTATACAAGCCGCTAAATAGCTCTGTTACTATTGTCTTATTATTTAGCAATACCATACACCCTCTAATTTTTAGTGTTCTAAGGTAGATTATACATCTTGTCTCAGTATTGTTGTATTTAGGCATAATAGCCTCTAAACCAATTCGTTTTACATATTTCTTATAGATCGGCTCATTATCTATTTCATAAACTTCTTCAACATCTTCAAAATCTATATCCTCATTAGATACAAAGTTAATAATATTATCTAGTATTTCTTCTCTTTTTTTCTTATCATTTTCTTCATCAAAATGAGCTTTTACCATTGATATATTTTTTTCATAGTTTCTTGTTTTTTTTAGTTTTTCTATTCTTTGTTCTATTTTTGAAACATTATCTCTTACCAATCCAAGATAATGCAGCCTAGCATTTAAATCTAATTCCTTATCGCTCTTTCGTCTATTCTCGTATTTACTTGTAGGCACAAGATTAAAAAGGCTATCTAATTCAAAATCTGCATCAAGCGCACACTCTCCAATAACTCTTTTTAAATCATCTTTTCGATTTTTATAGCTTATTGGAATTATATGATCAAGTTCCATGTCTTTATATTCTAGAGGGTTATTAGTATAAAAACACCTATGCTTATATACTTCCCACATTGCTTGCCTAATAAATTCATCATCTTTTTTAACTTTCTTCATTTTCACACCTCAAGTAACTAAAATAATATATATCGTATTTATGATATATTACTCTAAAATATTCTTAACACGCTAATAATTCATAAATATAAAAGCAAACTTTTTACAATATCATTTTTTTCTCACTATACTAAATTTTCTTTTGATTTCTCTAATGACGATTCTGTTATTTTAATATTTAACTCTTTCCAAGATAATTTGCCTGAAGCTAGATTAAAGCTTTATTATCTCTCCAAATTCGTCTAGTATATTTTATGAAGTTAGCCTTTTCAAGTTCACCTTGCATTGTTGTTGAATTAACATGATCTACTACTATCAATTGAGGTTTGATTCCTGTATCTTTATAAATCTCTTCAATTTCATCAAACATAACTTTGTACATTTGTGTTACTGCTTGTTTATCTTTTTCACTTTCAAACTTAGTTTTTTTATTGTCAACTAACGCATCTTGAGGAAAATATACTTGGCTTGGTTGATCGAAAAACATTATTAATGGCATAGGCGATTTGTTTCCTTGTGATGCAAAATAGCGAAGAAGACTAAGAAAAAGTGCTATATGACAAGATACCCAATTCGCTCCACTTCCCATTTCGCTTAAAGTAACTTTTTCCCCTTTATATTTGCCAAATAAAGCAAGTTCGAATTCATCCAAATTAAAAGAAAGCTTATATTTTTTAAATTCCTCTTCAAAATCTAATTGATCTTTTAAATCATTCATATTTTTATCTATATTTCTTTTGGCTGATTCCTTTAGCATTTCGAGGTTAAACTCACCCAATGTTTTGCTGCAATTAGTAATTTTTTCTTGAATATCAGTAATTTCTTCATCAATCGAACTAAAAAGACCTTTATTAATTGTCTCGATAAAAATTTGAATTTGTATTTTACTATACGTTAGTTTATTTTCTAATCCAAATCTAACATTATTAGATAAATATTTTCTTTCAATAGTTTTAATCTGTACCCACAGTTTTCTAATTTCCTTTATAATTTTTTCTTTTTGTTCTATTAGTTTTCTTTTTTCTTCAAAAAAATGATTAGTACTTAATCCTATTAGACTCATTTCATTAGATATCCATGATGTTGCTTCTTTAACTTTTTCTGATATATTATTTATATCAGTGCATTCTCCATTACATAATGGACAAATATAATTATCAGCATTTTCTATTGATAACTCTGATTTTTGTTGTAGCACTTCTAATGATGAAATGTATCCTTTACTACTTTGATCTGCTAATTCCAATTTCGAAATTCTACTTTCTAATATAACTTTTTGGTTATTTAATTCTTCTACTTCCTGATTTAGTTTATCATGCCTTACCACCATTTGATTAGATGCATAAGTGTCATCATTAATTGTTGGCAAATCATTTGCTAATTGTATTAATTGTTCCAAAGTTATATCTTCATTTAGTACTCTTCCTATCAATGCATAATAATCTTTAAATTTATTCAACAAATTGTTTCGTATATCTTCTTTAATTTTTTCGTTGTTTACCTGATTAGCTAAAAGCTTTTTCAATTCTTTTTTATATCCATTAAGTAACATGAGTATGGAATAGTATTCCTGTCCAACCATCCCTGCAAAAATTGGGAACTGTTGAATGACATCCTTTTTCTTTTGATAATCATCAAATCTATAAAAAAGTGCAAATTTACTCGCCATTAAATTTTGATGCTGGAATATATATGATGTCATGTGCCTTAAAGAAGCTTTTTCTTTTGTATCATCACCATCTTCATTGAAATTACTAACATTTAATCCCAGAACTTTTTCTATTTGTTTTTGTACCGTTTTATAATCACAAAATTTTTCTTCTGCAAAGAAATTTTTAGTAATTGACTCATGTGTAATACTATCATCTATATGAGAAAAGTACATTTTTTTTCTTTCAACAAAAGTATTCTTTCTTGCAATTATATATCTATGTGCGTTAATAACAATAATTATCGAGAATATAGTTGCAAAATCAGTGATCTTTCCTTTTGGAATTGTACATCGAGAACTACATAAACAATAATCAATAATTTCTACCAATGCACTTTTGCCTGTTTTTGATTCGCCAGTAATTATATTAATTCCTTCTTTGAAGTCAACATACTTTTTATCATTTTCTTCGTTTAACAAAATAATCGATTCTATATGACTTTTCATACTATTTCACCTACGCTTTCCATTTGATTTCCAAAAATTCCTCAAACTCTATCAATTCTATTTTAGTTAAAATTTGTCCTAAATAATATGCGGATTTAAAATATTCACGAATTAAGTCAGGTGACTTTTTATATTCAAATTTTTCTAATAAACTTATCCTACTTCCATCGAAAGAAATTTTGTTCCGATTAGATAAAACTATAATAGATTGCTTGGTAATTTCAATATAATCATCAAACATATCTGCTATCTGATTTAAGCAGAACCTAGTATTCAACTTAATTCCATAATCTTCAAAATCATCTTCTTTGCTAAATATAGAATAAAGTGTACTATTAGACCTCGCACTATTTAGTTTATCCCTAGAATCTTTGTACATAACAATAGGCAAAATATAAAAAGTAGTTTTTATATCCACTTCTTTTTTATATCCAGTCATAAAACTCTGAATAACTTTACTAAGGAAAATAGGATTATAACTTAATGTTTCAATATGTGTTATACTCATTTTTTATCACCTACATACCATCTTAAATCTCCTTCATCTACAATAATATGTATGACTCCGGCTTGAAAAAAACTTCTATTATCACTAACACCATTTAAATTTCTAGTGTCCAATGCCATAGCATCGAAATACAGTTCTTGGGACTTAGACATTAAAAGATTATCATCATTTTGGCATTTTGCTTTATAACTTTTCCTTGTAAAATTTAGTGTTTTAGCTAAATCTACTTTATAATTCGTTAAATCTTTAGATTTAACTGTATTATGATTGAAATACCCTATAATTGTTTTATATGTCCTACAATAATCATTAATTGCATCAGCTACCTCGTCTTTCAAATGGATATTATTAATTTCTTCAACAAATCTTTTACACTTTATAGTATTATTTTCATCTTGAGTTACTTCATAATTCTCAAATTCCATTGGAAGAGGTATATTACTATCTACTGCAAATCTTTTAGAATATTCTTTAAAAATAGTATCAAATTCTTGATATGAAATTGTCCAATCTTTAGATTTGATAGGTATTGTCAATAAAATTCCTATTAAGGAAGCAACAAATTCTTCCATTATTTTTTTTTCTGAAAGAAATTTAAAGGTTGTTAACTCATACTTATTAATAATTGTTTTTATTGTTTCCTGTTCTGAAAGAATGTTAAATCTATCTAAAACACTTTTCAATTTGTTAATTTCATGGTTATTGCTAAATATTTTATTGTATTTTTTTCTAAAACTTTTCTCATCATCTCTTATTTTATCTCCGATACTTTTGAATATATCATACTTCTTATTTGTATCTTGTATCTTCCAGCTACTAAATACAGATGTCTTAGCTAAATTGGCTGTAGTGAATAAAATAAACTCATCTATATTTTCATATTCATCAAAATTATTATACCAATTCCAGACTGTGTTCCAAATCTCATCACTACGATCAGAAATACTTGTAACTTCCGAATGGTGCTTAACTTCTATTTGCATAGATTTATTTTTCGCTGAAATTAAAGTAACATCACCTAAATTTTCTATAACTACGGTATCATTTTCTTCCATTTCCAGGCACTTTATTAAACCAATATAAGCTTGGTATATGAACCCAAGCGTTTTTAAAGTATTATCGTTTGTTGCCATAAACTCACCCCACTTTTAGTATCCAATAGTTGCTAATCAGCGATATATAGTTATAACTTGTTTAAAAAATTCTTTCTATGTGAATAATCTCCTTATTCCAAAAATACTTATCTTCTATAAAGTAAAATTCTATTTATATATTTATTCATTTATTTAAAAATGAACAATCAACTCATTTTTTTAATTATCCTATTCCAAAACCCTCTCCAAGACAACCCCCTCCAAAAATCCCCCACGTTCCTCCTTCTTAACCCTCCTTTTCTCAAACAATTCCTCTTCCGTATACCCCAAACTCCCAGCAAGTCCCACCAATACCTCTAAAACATCCGCCAATTCCTCCAAATTCTTATCTTCCAAATATTCATTAACTTCTTCCAAAAGCTTCTCTTCAAGTAATTTCCCATACTCTTCTTTCTCTGCTATATGTATATCAAACTTCTTCCCACTTTTCTCTATTACCTGTGGAATTAAATCCCTCACTAATTTGTTATAAACCTTCATTTTTCTTTCCCAACCTTTCCTTATAATACTTTCTTGTTCTATAATCAATAACATCTTTAAATTGCTTTATAAAGCTAACATTGTCCTTAAATTCCTCTAATTTTTCATTTAAACAATAAAATTCATCCTTCAAATAAAAGAATTCAGGTGCACTAGATAAAAAAGCTTTTTCAGGATTGTTTTTAGCTAAAGTTATAAATCCCGTTTTGCCCCAACCCTTATAGTTCTCACTAGATTTATGTTGAGTTAAATCTATATAATTAGATCCTTTTTCATAAAATCCTTTAAAGCTTTCATAAACATCATCTTCTGAAAGGCTAAATTTCATCTTTCCTTGATTATAAAAAGCTAAAAGAATAGGCATTTTATAACTTTTACTCATTGCAGTTGCTTCACTCATCTTAATAAATTCATGACCAATTGTTCCAACTAATAAACTTTCTTCCTCTGTAACCTCTCCAATTTCCTCTAAAAACCAAAGATAATCTCTAAATACATTACTCTTAGAATTTAAAAGCTTATACAACTCATCATCAAAATAAGTATAAAACTGTAACCTACTTGGTCTTTCCTGTACATATTCCTTGATTCTGTAATATTCCTCCACAACAAATCTAGGAACACTTAACTGAGACCCCTTAATAACAATATCCCTAAGCTCAGTAAACTTCTTTTCAGCTTCTGATTGCTTTTTAAAGATATCTACAATTCTAAAATCAAAATCCACAATACAATCCTGTGGGTAATCCTCTGGTTTTGGATTAAAACTCCCTTTTGACTTTGAAGCATAGTCCTTTATATTCCCAGTTAAAAAGAAAGGCATTAAATTTGCCTTCTTATAATTCCCTATAAAGTCTAAAACATTTAGATATTCCTTACCTTTGCTTTTTCTAAGTCCACGCCCTAGCTGTTGCAAAAATACCGTAGGTGATTCTGTTGGTCTTAAAAACATAACTAAATCAACACTTGGCACATCAATCCCTTCATTAAACATATCCACAGAAAATATCACATTAATTTCCCCAAGCTTAAGTTTTTTAAGGGCTTCTTTTCTATCCATAGAAAATTCACTACCTTCTCCACTATAAACTGCGCAAGCTTTAATATTATTTTCCAGGAAATATTTAGCCATATATTCTGCATGACCACGACTTGTGCAAAAGCCTAAAGCTCTTTCACTTCTATATTTCTCATAATGCTTTAAAATAACTTCTGCTCTTTTATTAATCATTAAAGCTGCTTCAAGACTTTTCTCATCATATTTCCCATTTTTAAATACGATGTTTTCATAATCAATCTCATCATATACTCCATAATATCTAAAAGGTACTAAAAAGCCTTTATCAATAGCTCCTTTTAAACGAAGTTCATAAACCACATTGTAATCACAAAGGGCAAAAACATCTTTATTATCAAGTCTTTCTGGCGTAGCCGTAAGTCCCAAAAGAAACTTCGGAGTAAAATAATCCAAAACCTTTTGATAATTCCCTGCAACAGCATGATGAAATTCGTCCATTATTATATAATCAAATTCATCTTTTTTAAAATATTCCTCATTCAAATACTTACTTTGTCCAAGTGTTTGAACTGATGCAAATAATATATCCTTATCCCTATTTTTTTCTATCCCATTAAAAATCCCAGTTTTATCATTAGGTCTAATAATTTTAAAAGTTGCTTCAGCTTGCTTTAAGATTTCCTCCCTATGAGCCACAAATAAAACTTTCTTATATTCTAAAGAATCAAAAGCCCCTAAATACGTCTTACCTATGCCCGTCGCAGCTACAACTATTACCTTATCTAAACCCTCAGCTCTTGCTTTCTTAAGTTCATATAATGCCTCAATTTGTGCTCCCTTAGGTCTTATAAGATCAATTACACTACAATCCTTTTCCTCACTTTTTTCTATATCAAAATAAACCTTAGGCTTTTTCCAGCTTTCAGAATACTTTTTCATTTCTGCTTCATCTATAATTATTGAATCATTAAGAAACAACTCCTCAAAAGTTCCTTTAAAGCTGTTATAATCCGCCTCATTTGCTTCTTTCTCTAATCTATAATTCCATTCAATCCCACTAGTTAAAGCAGATCTAGAAATATTAGAAGAGCCTACAAAAATATCTCCACCCTTTTCATAGTCAACTATGTAAGCTTTAGGATGGAAAGATCTTTTACGCTCGTTGTAAAATCTCAAATCCACATCATCACCAAATATATCCTTTAACATATAAAGTGCTTGTGGCTGAGTTATATTTAAATAATTCCCTGTAAGTATTCTTATGGGAATGTTCTTTTCTTTTATAAGTTTTAAGTCCTCTTCAAGTAACCTTACTCCTGATTCCATTAGAAAGGCTACTATTATATCTATACTTTTAGCTTTTTTGAAAGCTTCTCTTAAGTAATCAACAAAATGATCTGTATTTCCTGTAATACAATTACTTTTTGTTATTATATCTTTAGAAGTAATATCATTAAAACTTAAATAACTATCTTGCTGTAGTAATTCTTTAGTCACATCCATTATGATAACTTCCCTTCTCATTTGCCCTCATTTTTCAATTTCTAACATTATATATGAATATTTTACCACATAAGCCATATTACTTCCATTGAAATTATGCTGATTGCATATTTTTATTAACACAAATAAGCACACTGCTTGCAATAAAATCTACAATCAGTGTGCTTATTCTGTTTCATGAAATTTATATCTTCCATTGTAAAAGCTAACCATTATCAGTTCCAAGCTTAAACAACAACCTCAAATATCTTTTTATCATTAAATTCAATCCACTCTTTAGTGTATTTCTTATTTTTATTAAAATTGAAAATAAGCAGGTAACCATTATCAACCTTTTGTTCATTCATATACGTTGAAAGCTGCTCTAATCCTTTTAATCTATAAGCCTCACCATTCCAAATTTTCAGTTCCACTATATGTTTATCACTTCCATAAGTAATAACTATATCCATTCTCTTATTTTGCCTTGTTTGTGGTTCTACAAAGCTGAAACCTTTACCATTTAAAATTGGCTTTAAATAAGCTAAAAATATAAGTCTTCCATTAGTTTCATAAAAGTGTTCATCTTCTTCTCTATATTCTGCATACATAAACTCTTGAAATTTCAAAAGAAGTTTTTCCATATCCAATTTGTCATTTTCCAAAACTTCATCCTTATCTACTTGAGTAAATCTTGATGCCATTTTACGTACATTTCTTTGAGCAATAAGATAATCATAAAGTAAAGTTTCAAATAATCTATTATGAATGACAAGACGCCCTTCATATTCCGCAAGAATTCCATACATTATTGCCTTTTCATATGCAAAAGAATTATAAGACACTTGTTTTCCTTCAATCAATATTTCGTTAACTACAGCTTTTATTTCTTCAAAGTTTTCTAAATTTTTAATTACATCATCAAAAAGCGTATTTGTTTCATTCAATGTCATCTTAATAGCTTTTGTTAGACCTTCTATAGTCCAATCTTTATCCAAATATTCATCTATATTCTTACATAGTCTGCTGACTAAATAAGGATAACCATTAGTAAAATTTCTTATCTCCTTTGCCAAAAGCTCTATATCCATTTTAATATTTGTCTCATTTACATATTCTTCAAGCATATTTTTAATTTCTTCTGCTGAGAAGGACATATCAAGTTTAAAATCTGCTGCTATATTCCAAGGCGAATTAAATACCCTATCTTTTTCATCTCTTATTTTGAGTTTTATATTTTTAATATCATTTACTCCACCTAATATAACACTTTTAAATGTAAGATCTTCTTTTGCATTTTGGGCTAAATACTTATTTCTAAGCACTCCTAAGAACTGCATAAAAATTCTGTTGCCACTGCTCTTGTCTACTTCATCTATAATTAGAATCATATCTTTACCATATTCTTCAATAATTTCAGTAATGTTATTTGATAGCTGTTTAAAATTATTAGTTTTATCTCCATAGTATTTTAATTTAGTATATAATTCTTTATTAGTAAATCTTACACTACTTGCAAAAATATCAAATACTTCGTTACAAAATTTTTCTTCTGTTCCAAAAAGATCATCTCCAATGCCTTCAAAACTTGTCTTAATAACGATATATTTTTTATTTAATTCCTCTACAAGTTCATTAAAAGTAGTAGTCTTACCAAATTGCCTTGGCCTATTTATAGTAAAATAATCGCCTCTATCTACCATTTCAATAATTTTATTAACTTTTGAACTTATATCAACCATATAATGTTTTTTTGGTATACACAGACCTGTTACATTAAAATATTTCACTTATTCGACCTCCAACATATATTACAATTAAAAATTTATGCCCAGAGTAGGATAATCCTGTGGACAATGAGCAATTCATAATTAATGTTATTTAAAGCTTATTAATTTATCTCTTACCTTGATATTATATCCTATATAAATATATTTTTGTCTAGTTAAAAAGAAAATCTTTCGATTTTTCCCACTATTGCTATAAATCATATTTCATGAAGGAAATACTTGAATAAATAACTTATGTGTTGGCCATGTTAAAAATTTTGTTACCATATCATCGCTTGCCCAATTTTTATACATATCCATTGCATCATCAGTTGTGAATTTCCTTAATATTAATCTTTCAGTTTCAATAGTTTTAGTACCTAAATTCTTCATTTTCTTACGCCTCCAAGCTTCTCTCTTATCCCATTTTCTGCTTTTCTTTGTACCTATATTATATATTCTTTTAATCTATAATTTCTACATCTATTTTAATATTTGCTATAATCATATCTTTATAGCTACAACTTCTATAAATTTAACTATCCATTTGAACTCCCCTACCTTCAAACCCGCATGTTTCCTATATATTGTTATATTGTTATCTTTATATATTGTTATCTTTATATATTTTTTTATTTATATATTGAAATACATATATAAATAAACCAATATTTAAAGTTTTATTTAAATACATAAAAACATATTTATTTAAAACAATTTTTAAATAAATAAAGTTATATTTTAAAAAGGCTCAACACCCAAATGTGTTCTTGACAGTTTTAAACTGTCAAGAAATGGCTATTGCATTCTAATAGAATTCTTCCTTTGTAGTAGTCTTTGTTTCTTGTAAAATAATGCCTTCGTTGAAGGGA